>WNFU01000560.1_pt1 | contig 53776 bp, 39 predicted proteins | sample 5400121 | NCBI WGS metagenome assembly WNFU01 (sample SAMN13153360, study PRJNA577476) | soil metagenome | isolation source: 100 cm soil or saprolite under grassland replicate 1 | place: USA:California | collected 2016-06-15 | reverse complement strand
GCCTTCAGAGTCATTAGCCACTCAACGATCTTCTGCTTATCTTCCGGCGGTATCTTCGATAACGATGGCGGCATTCCCTTCAACCCGTAAGCTTCGGGGTTGTCGAGAATCTTCAACAAATCCTCTTTCGACCGTTGAGGCTTGCCCGCGACCCCGATGAGCGTGGGGGCTATCGGGGGGAATCCCTCGGCTTTGCCGCCGTGGCAGCCGGCGCAGTTCTCGGCGAAAGCCTTGGGCGGCTCCTGCGGTTTACCGCCGTTCGCAAGAGAAGCGGGGCCGCCGATGACCTGGGCCTCGAAAGGTTTGTCGAAATAGGCTCGCATTTCCTCATCCTGCCGCTTCAACTTCTCGGCGAATTCGGGATTGGTCCTGTCTTGATGTTTGGCGAAGAAGATCAATCCGATTGAGCCGCCGATGACCAGAACCAACAAGATGGTCGCCAGAGGCCGCTTGAGCGGATTCCGCTCCTCGCGCCTGTCGAAGAAAGGCAAAAGAAACAGCGTCCCGAACAGAACGGCGGGCAGGATGACGGTCGGAACGATCGCCCACTTGCCCGGAGAATACTTCAGCAACTGGAAGAGCGGCATGAAATACCAGGGCGGTCGCGCCAGATAATCCGACGTCGGGTCGGCCACCGGCCCCAATTCGGCCGGATTATATTTGGCCATCGCGAGGATCGCGACGAAACAGATCAGGATCGCTATGGAGTCTTTGAAAGCCTGCTTCGGATAGAAGCGCTCGATCTTTTTGTCGTCGCTGTTGTGGAACGGGCCGGCCGGCGTGGCGCGGCGGAAAAGGTAGAGGTGCAGCCCGACCAGGCCCGCCAACGCGAGCGGCAACAAAAAGACGTGCGCGGTGAAGAAGCGCGACAGCGTCACCGTCGTCATGTCACTGCCGCCGAGCATGATGCGCTGCTGGACTGAGCCGACGACGGGGATCTCACCCGCGATCGAGGTTCCGACTTTGGTCCCGAAATAGGCCGCCTGATCCCAGGGCAGTAGATACCCCGTGAATGAGAACGCGAGAATGATAAGCAGCATCACCACGCCCGCGCCCCAGAGCAGTTCGCGCTTCTTCTTGTACGCGCCGAAGAGGAAGGTCTGCGCCAGGTGCGCAACGGCCACTATCACCATCGCCGTCGCCCCGTAATGATGCAGCCCGCGCAAGAGCCCGCCGCCGGGGACGGCCTTCTGAATATAAGAGACGCTGGCGTGCGCGTGATCCGCGGTCGGCGCGTAATAGAGCGACAGGACTATTCCGGTGACGACCTGAATCGCGAACAGGAACAACAGCACGCTGCCGAAGACGTAAGCCCAGCGCGCGCCTCCGCGAATCGGCTCGTCCAGCGCCTCGCGAGTAATCTCCTTGACGCCCGTCCGCTCGTCCAGCCAGTCGTAGAATCCTAGGTAGAGTTTTTGCAGTTTAGATTCCGCCATATTGTCCTCGAGGATTGAGGGTCGAGGATCGAGGATCGAGGATCGAGGATCGAGGATCGCATCGAATATCGCGTTCTATCTTCGATCTTCTATCTTCTATCTTCGATCCTCGATCTTCAGCTTAATACCTCTTTGGTAGTAAGGCCCTGTTTGAAGTCCTGGTATTTGATCTTGAGCTGGCTGTTCTCGACGCGGAACTCCAGCGTGTCAAGCCCGCGCGGAGTCGGTCCGGCCTGCGTGGCGCCTTCGACGTTCCACTCGCTGCCGTGACAGGCGCAAACGAATTTATCCGCCCGCGCGCCGACCGAGCAGCCGAGGTGCGGGCATACGCCCGAAAAGACCTTCACGCTTTCGCCATTTCTGACGACCCACACCGAACGCTGAGACTGGAACTTGCCCCAGCCGGCGTCTTGCGAAACGATTACATTCTTCTTGACCAGCTTGCCTTCGGCGAATTCGTCGAGCGAACCGAGGTCAGTCCACTCCTGCTCGTTCGAGGTCGAGAACGCCGGGGAGATCGAATACCGCCCGATCGTCACGCCCAACACGGTCGAAATTCCGGCGACGATCAGCCCGCTGATCACGCCCAGAAATGAACGTCGTTCGGGAGCCGGAGCGCCGTCATTATCATGATCATGTTCAGTTGCCATCTAAAAATTTCCTCCGAAAATGTGAGGTAGTCTACATTCGCGCACTCTTATGTGAAATGCTCGATAAAGAGACGCGTGTTGATAATTCCAGGATATAAGGTTTGCGAATGGTGGAGCGAGAATATAGCAGTGATTCGGCAATTAGCCAAACCGGACGGGCATTCACTGATAAAATTGATACAAACCCCAAGAAAGCGAATTCTTCCTGTAAATATTTCGAAGCGAAAGGGCATGGAGTTAAACCTACAGGACACGCGGCGGTACCGTACCAAAGCCCGAAGCCCCGAAATATCTATAGGAAGAGGTTATTCAGCCACAAAGCAAATAAGTTCCATGGCTGGGACTAATGATTATTAGCTTGGCTTACAATGAACTCACGTTTATTATTCCGATGTCCATAAATGTCCTAAGTCTCCTCGATTGATTATCCATCAACCCATGCGTTCCTGCATGGTCATCAATTGAAAATACGACAATAAACAGCCTCTTTCAGGCTAACAAAGGAGTAAGACCCATGATGGCCTCGGTGTTTCCGACCAAAGGAATGAACAAAATAAAGGCAAAGGCACGGAAAATCTTTTCGTACAAACGTTTCTGTTTGACGATTTGCGGCGTCTTGTTGGTCACGCAGCTCGCCGCTCCTAGAGTTCAAGCCGCGCCGACCGTTCTTTATACCGCGCTCGGCGACTCGATCGGCTTCGGTCTCTTCGCGCCCATCGGCGATGGGTATGTGCCAACCTACGATCGGTTGGTCGAGGCAGACTCGGGGGCGCAGGTTAATAGGATCAATCTCAGTGTACCAGGCTGGACAAGCAGCGATCTTCTGAGAGCGATAAAGGGGAATCTGCTCTTTCGCATATCCGTCGCCACATCCACTATAGTCACCGTAAACATCGGCGGTAATGACCTGCTCGGCAGTCGTAGCGCCTATAAGGATCGAAGGTGCGGTGGGGCCGACAATCAGGATTGCCTGAGGACAGGAGTCGCGGTCTTCAGAGGTAATTTCAATGCAATCCTCGCCGAAGTCCGCTCACTGCGAGGCGCCAGGAACACGATCATCCGCACAATGGACGTCTACAATCCTTTCGTCAACGAAGACCGGGCGCAAAACACCTGGCCGAATGATCAGGGCAATGACTTCCAGGTATTCAAACCATATCTGGACGCGATCAACAGCCAGATCGCTACGCTCGGGTCTACCTGGCATTTAATGGGTCGAATGGCGACATTGATCCGAGCGACCGCGGATTGCTCGCCTTCGATGGTCTTCATCCCAACGGACGCGGCCACCGGCTGATAGCCAACCTGCTCAGAGGTTTGGGGCTAAAAGCAGCTAAAGATTGCGCTGACAAAAGTGTCTATCTGTGGTTAAATATGCACGCGAAAAATCGCCGGTGGTAGGTTACCATCGAAAGCAGATCAATCCGGCCTCAGACTTGGCAAATAGATCGAAATTGGGATTACCTGGGTCAGGCAAATCGCAACGATGAGATGTTTCAACGTCCAAAACGCGGACGTGCAAGCGATGTCGGTTTGATCGCCTTTATCAAAACGCCTGATTGGAACGCCGGAATGCCTCATCTTCGGGTGAGAAGATCAGGACGGCGACCGTTCCGGGGCAGACTTTAGAACGTGGCAAAGGCCGAAACCAGGTCGCCGCGTCAATCAAAGAACGAAACTGCGATAGGCAAATCAACAAAATCTATCGCGATAAAATGATGGCGTATTTGTCATCATTTTATGGAACGGTACAGCCCATTTGAGCATTGAGTCTGTAGTTGAAAGATCGGTACAGTACCGCGCGTAGAGTGGGACAGACTTTAGTCTGTCCATAGTGTGAAGCGAGGACGGACAGACTAAAGTCTGTCCCACTCTACGCGCGGTACTGTATCGGTGTCCTGATATTGCGCGGCCCGATTCAGTCGCCAACACCCGACGCTTGAGCCGGCAGGTAGACTTTGAATTCCGTTCCTTTTCCTACTTTGCTGAAGAGGCTGATGAAGCCGCCGTGTATGCGAACTATGGCCAGGACGGCGCCCAACCCCAGCCCAGTCCCCTTTCCCTTCTCTTTCGTCGTGAAGAAAGGGTCGAAGACGCGCGAGATGACTTCGCGCGGTATGCCCGCGCCTGTGTCGGCCACGGTGACGCGGACATACCGTTGCTGCGGCGCGCCCGGCGCTAACCGTCTCTCTTCTTCGACCAAATAGCGGTTTCTGGCCCTTATCATCAGTTTTCCGCCGGCGGGCATCGCGTCGCGCGCATTGATGCAAAGGTTCATCAAGACTTGCCCGAGTTGCGCCGCGTCGCCGATGACGCTCCACAGGCCGTTCGGAATGCGAACCTGAAAGTCGATGTTTTTCGGCAGAGTCTCTTTAAGAATTCTGGCGACGTCTCCGATCAGTTCGGCCGTTCTTAGAGGGGCGCGTTCGCCTTCGGCGCCGCGGGCGAAAGCCAAGACGCGCTCGACCAGGTCTTTACCCTGCTCGGCGCTCTTGCGCATAAGCGACAGCCACCGGCGGCTCTCTTCATCCGCGCATCTCTGTTGCAGCGCGCCCAGCCCCATCAGGATCGGCGCCAGCGCGCTGTTGAGATCGTGCGCCAGCGCGCTGGCCAACGCCCCGACGCTTTCCATCCGCTGCGCCTCCAAGACCATCGCCTCCAGTCGCTTCTTTTCGACTCCATCTCCGTCGAGTCCGCGCCGAACCGGGACGAAATAAGCGCGCTCTCCGAGACGGCCACAGGCCGGAGAGACGCGCAATTCTACGGAGTATTCGGAACCGTCTTTGACGAGAATCGAATCAAGGGCGACCAGCCTTTCGACATCAAAGACGTCGCGCGGCGCGCCATCGGCCAAAACCGTTCTTTCGACGGCCCTGGCGCGCGAACGATCCTCTTCGACGAGTTGCTTTGTCGCCTGTGACGCAACCATTTTGAATGGCCGCCGATCAAATGAGGCCTATAGGCCTTATGATACTTATAAGTCCCATTCGATAGGCGGGCCGTGACTTGAACGAAATATGAGAAGAGGAGCCAGCGGGAGTGCTAGCGATTTTATGCCCCTCGGTTAAGTTCCGCAAGGCCATGCCATTCACAAACAGTCGGTAGGACTGCCTTCCCAGATAGTCGATGCGCCGCTCGCCGAACTACATCAACGTGCCAGATAAGAGGCGAGGGGTCGAGATAACTTAACCAATATGGGCGCCCACGACTATTCGTGGAACAGCCAAATTGGTCTCTTGCGACGATGTATGACCCCCTTGAACGGGTGTAAAAACAGCATCGCGGTCTGCATTGTTGGAGTTTACTTCAAAATGTCGGATGTAATTTAAGTCTGTCCCGCCTCCCTCACGGTCGGGCTACCTCCCAGAACTGTAGGAAAAATTATGGGAAGTTTGCGTCCTCGTCAGCTTACAGAACTCATCAGCGTCCTGTGGCGAAGAAAGAAACTGGTTATTTTGATGTCTCTGGCGATGTTGCTCGCAACATTAATTGTCATCCGCCGGATACCGAACATCTACGAATCCAGCGCGTTGATCGCAATCAACCTGCGCAATGATCCGGAAAGCATCCTGGAGATGAACTGGTTCGCCAAATTGCAGCAGGAGTTGACCAGCCGTGAGACCTTCGCCACTTTGATTCGCAGGCACAACCTCTATCCGAAAGCTCAGAACGAGGAAGAGGCGATCGGGGCGTTACAAAAAGCCCTCAAGATCGAAACCAAGATGCGCAATTACTCGCCTCAGGTTCCCGAGGCGGTCGAGGTCAACCTCCGCCATGCAGAGCCGAAGAAGGCGCAGGCCGTCGTGACCGACCTGGTCAGGATGTTCGAGCACGGCAACGAGCAGAAGAAGACCGAAGCCTCGGCCGAGGCCGGACGTCTGACGAGTCAAATCACCGAGGTCGAAGACCGGCTCCGGGAGTTGGCTCCGGAGCGCGACCTCGAGATGATCCGCCTCGAGTCTTTGTACCGATCGAGGGCCGGCCAGGGCGTTGATTCGAGCCTGCGCCGGGCGGTCGAGTCCTCGATCGAAAGTCTGGCCGACAATGAATACTCGCTCAAACTCCAGGTCGACGATCAGCGCAAGCAGGTCGCCGAGCATGAAAAGTTCGTCAACTCATTGCCGGCGACGACGGGCAGCGCCGCTTACGGCGCGCTGCTGGCCGAAAAATCCAAGATCGAGGCCGACATCCAAAGTAACTCCGATCAATACACGGACAAACATCCGAAGATGATCCAACTGCGCAACCAGTTGGCGGAGATCAACCGCCAGATCAACCGCCTTGAGGCGCAGACGGCGGGCGCCGCGCCTCTGTCGCTGACGCCCGAAGGCCGCGACTTAATGGCCATGCGCCGAGACCTCACACGGATGGAGACGGATCTTGATGTGACACAGAGGCGACTGCAAAGAAGGAACCAGCAGCTCAGCGACATGCCGAAGGGCGACGGGCGGCCGGCGCCCGACAGGCCGGCGAGCCTGATCGGCAGGAATGACATGGCCCGCGCGGAATACGACACACTGGTCAAGCGTTACAACTGGCTCCTGGATAAACAGGATTCGCTGTTGAAGTCGAGCGCCGAGGGGGGCGCCGCCCGCACGATGTTCTACGTGATCGACAAAGCGAACCTGCCGCGGCTCCCGTCCGCGCCCAACCGGCTGTTGCTGCAGGTCTTCGCGCTGGCGATGGCCGCCGCCTTCGGCTTGGCGGTCGCGCTCGCGATCGAGACGCCGCGCATGTTCAGAATCAATGACAGCCGCGACGTCGAATATTTCCTGGGCGCGCCGGTGCTGGCGCTGATTCCCGAATCGCTCACCCCCGCTGAACGCGCCATGAAACGCAGACTGCGGTTGACACGCGGCGCGCTCGTCATGGCGGCGGCCGTCGCCCTGGCGCCGATCCTCGTGTTCTTGCTGACATACCTGAAGGTGTTTCAGATCATCGCCAGCAGATAGCGGGGAGTGGGGAGTAGGATTGCGGATTGCGGATTGCGGATTGCGGATTGATAAAACATTCAATCTCGATTTCGCGTCCACAGGTTGAATGGACTCATAAATCCGCAATCCGCAATCCGCAATCCGCAATCCGCAATCCGCAATCCGCAATCCCCATTCCCCACTCCCGATGTTTTTCGCAGGAGGTTGAATTGGCTCAATCAGTTTCTGAAGCGTTTCCGGAACTCCCCGGGTTCGAAGATAGCGAGGCGAGAATGCCGATGGGGGGCGTCCAGGGAGCGGCCGTGGGGGCGGCGCCGGGGATGCAGCCCGAGCGCCCGGTGATGCGACCGTCGCGCGAAGTCGAGTTGACGCTCGCCAGGCTCGACCCGCATCTGGTCGCCATACATGAGATGGACCCGCATGCCGGTTCGCAATTCACGCGCCTGGCAATCTCGCTGATCTCAGGCTCGGCGCATCATACGCTGAAGCGCGTCCTGCTGACGTCGGCCAACTCCGGCGAGGGGCGCACCTGTGTGGCGCTCAATCTGGCGGCGGCGCTGGCGCGGTCTCGCCAGCGCGTGCTGGTCATCGACTCCGATCTCAGGCGGCCTTCGATCGGGCGCATGCTGGGACTTGAGTCGGAGGTCGGGCTGGCCGAAGCGATCGCGCTCGACCTGCAGCCCGGGGAGATCATAACTCGGATCCTGCCCGCCGATTTTCACGTCATGCTGACGCGCGGGCAGGTCGATAATTCGGCCGAGCTTCTGGTCTCCCCAAATTTCAGGCGACTGCTTTCAGAACTCGACGCCTATTACGACTTTATTCTGTTCGACTCGGCGCCGATGCTTAAATCCGCCGACGCGAGCCTGCTGGGTCTGCTGACCTCCACAACGATCCTCGTGGCGCGCCCCGGCGCGACCTCGACAGAGGAGATGCGCAAATCGGTCTCCCTGCTCAACGAGGAGACCTTTTTCGGCGTCGTGATGAATCGAGTCGACGATTAATGCTGACGAAAAACATTCGGAGTTGTAATCGTGTTTCATTTTCCATCGCGGCTCGCCGAGCGCGTATTGATCCTCGGGACAGACCTTCAGGCGGTCGCCATCGCGCGCGAAATAATCCGGCGCCGCGGCCGAGGGTATGAGGTCATTGGTTTCGTCGGCCATGACCTCGCCCTGGTCGGTCAGAGCCTGATCAATCCGCGCGTCATCGGCGTGATAGACGATCTGGAAGAGTTGGTCCTGCGGCGGCGGCCAGACCGCATCGTGGTCGCGCTCTCAGGCCTGCGGGACAAGGCGCCGTTCGACCTGTTACTCAGGCTCAAGGCCCGCGACGAGATTCAGGTCGAGGAGGCGTCACGATTCTTCGAGCGGCTGACGGGCAAGATCAGCACGGAGCATTTGCAACCCTGGCAACTCTGGCCCCTGGTTTTCGCCGAAACGGGCCGCTGGACGCGACTCTATCGCCGCTTGCAACGGGTGTTCGACGTCGTCTCTTCCTTGATCGGGATAGCGCTCTCGTTACCGATCATGGTCCTGACGGCGGTCGCCATCCGGATCGAATCTACGGGGCCGGTCGTCTACACGCAGGAGCGCGTCGGGCTGCACGGGCGGAAGTTCAGGATCTTCAAGCTTCGCTCGATGCAGGCCGACGCCGAAGCCCACGGCCCGGTCTGGGCTTGTGAGAACGACCCGCGCGTGACGCGAGTCGGGCGGGTCATCCGCAGACTTCACCTCGACGAGACCCCGCAGTTTTTCAACATCCTGCGCGGCGAGATGAGTCTGATCGGCCCGCGCCCGGAGCGCCCGGAGTTCGTCGAGCAGATCGAAGAGCGCATCCCTTATTACTCCGAGCGCCATCTGGTGAAACCGGGGCTGACCGGTTGGGCGCAGGTCAGTTACCCCTATGGCGCGTCGTTCGAAGACGCGCGGGAGAAACTTCAATACGATCTTTATTACATCAAAAACCAATCGCCGCTTCTCGACGCGATCATTCTGCTTGAAACGGCGCGCGTCGTGTTGTACGGGGTTTTTCACGATGAATGAGCATGAATGGGACTTATGGGATTTATAGGACTCATAGGACTTATACGGCGGTTTACACATGGATGAATTGCCACAGAGGTCACAGAGAACACAGAGAAGTACTTAATTACCTCTGTGCCCTCTGTGCGCTCTGTGGCTAGCAGTCTTCATACATCTGAAAACCGATATAAGTCCTATGAGGCCTATGAGTCCTATAAATCCCACTCCGCAGGAGGCGTTATGACCTTACAGAAATCATTATTCGCAGCGGCGCTCTGCCTTTTCGCCGCGGCGACGGCCACGGCGCAAACAAACACCGTAGCGCCGAACGGCGCTGGTCCCGTCGAGGCGAAAATCCCTCCCGACGCGTACTCCCCGTACCTCGACAGGGTGTTCCGCATATACAACGAAAATTATCGACTCGGCCCCGGCGACGAGATTTCGGTCCGCATCAAGGGGCAGCCGGCCTATTCGCTGGAGAAGGCGAAAGTTTCGCCGACCGGGTCGATCTATCACGAGTTGGTTGGGGAGGTCAGCGTGATGGGACTGACGACCAGCCAACTGACTGAGAGACTGACCAACGAGCTGGGTGAATATCTGAAAAATCCGCAGGTCAGCGTCCAGTTGGTCGAGGCCGCGAGCGCAAAGATCAGCGTGTTCGGAGAGGTGCATCGCCCGGGGATAGTCGTCATGTCAAGACCGATGAGGCTGCTCGACGCCATCTCCGAGGCTGGCGGGTTCTCCGACACCGGAAAAAAATCCTCGGTCGAGGTTCTCCGTCAACAACCGGACGGAACCCGCGTCCCGCTGCGGGTCGACGTCAAAAAATATCTAGAAGGTAAGGGTAGCCCGGAAAGCAACATTCCGTTGCAAGCCGGCGACCTGGTGGTGGTACACGGAAACACGAGGAAGACGCTCGGAAATATCGGCGCAATCGCTGGGATGGGAAGCTTCGTTAGCATCATAGCCAGGGGCTGGTAACCGGCGCGTCTCTTGAATGGGATTTATAGGACATATATGACTTACAAGTCTCATAGGTCCTATAAGTCCCATTCATAGGCGTCGCCAAGATCAATAACAATAAAGGAGGGAGATTTATGGCAACACGAACGCGAAATATGTCCCCGACGCCGCTTGCGATTTTTGTGCGTGAAAGACTGACCGAACTTGAGATACGGCAGTCCGACTTCTGCCGGTTGAGTATGTTCGATCAAGGGTTGCTCTCCAAGATTCAAAACTCGGTTGTGACTAGTCTGAGTCTGGAGAGCGTGCTCAAACTCGCGGTCGGCCTGTCGGTTCCGCCGCAGAGAATATTCAATCTTCTGGATCGGATGGATATGCATGATCTGGTGATTAAATCTTACGCCGGCGAGTTCTCGGAAATGGTGACCGACAACTTGCGCGACGAGGCCCCGGAGATCGCAGACCGGCTGCGGGCGGCGCTCAAGGAGGCCGCGGGCAAATTGTCGCTGGAGAACGGCAAAACCCGACGCCGCCGCTGGCGCCCCGAGCACCTCAACAAAGCCTTGAACGGCGCGGAGACGGGGGCTTGATCAAACAGGCTTCGCTCAATCTGCTGCGAGTGTCAGGCGCATTCGATCTGATGCGCCTGGCCCATCGCCGCCATGCGCTGATCCTGACGTACCACCGCTTCAGCCCCGGCGGCGGAGGGGCGATCGGCGCGCCTGCGACTTTGTTTGTTCCGGCGGATTTCATCGACCGACGCGCCTGGATATGGACGGACAAGGCGCGTTTTCTGACCCGGAGAGCCGTCTCGCAACGACTCGCGATGTAGATTTCATGATTGTAACCAAGGTTCCAACCCAGAAAAGCTTCATCGAACGCGCCGCATGGTTGACCGGAGCGAATCTTCTGGCGTTCGCGCTCTCTTTCCTTACGCCGCTCGTCATAGTCCGCGTCTTCGACAAGGAGGAATTCGGAACGTACAAACAATTGTTCCAGATTCTGACGACGTTCATGGCGGCGCTCTATCTACAGGTTCCAATGAGCGCCTATTACTTCATGCCGCGCGAGCCGAACAAACGGCTGCAAGTGGCGATGAATATCATACTCTTCTACGTGGTGATCGGCCTGCTGACGGCGCTCATGTTCGCCGCGTATCCTACATGGATCACTTACATTTTCCATAACCCGGCGCTCGACGAACACATTCCGCTGCTCGGAGTGGCGCTGACGCTGTGGCTGATCGCGACGAACGTCGAGATATTCCCGCTCGCGCTGGGCGACGTGCGAACCGCGTCCCGGTTCATCGTCCTCGCGCAGATCAGCAAATCGCTGGTCATGATTTCAGCGGCGCTCATGTTCGGCAGCCTGAGAGCTGTCTTGTGGGGGTCGATCATCCAGGGCGCGATTCAATGCGCCTTCATGTTGTGCTACATCCATTTCCGCATCGGATCGCTGAAAGTCCGTCTCCGCCAGCTCTTCGACTGGTCGCTGCTGAGACAGCAGCTCTCCAATTCCCTGCCTTACGGGGGCGGGGCCACGGCTCAGAGCCTTCAGGTAGACCTGCACAATTATTTCGTCTCGCATTACTTCTCCGCCGCGTCCTTCGCCGTATACGCCAACGGCTGTTTTCAGGTCCCCCTGATTTCGCTATTGCAAAGCTCGTTCAGGGACGCGCTGACGCCGGAGGTGGCGCGCCTCGAGGCGTCCGGCGATTACCGGGCTATCATTCAAGCCTGGCTGAACGCCATGCGGAGACTCTCTTTCGTGATCTTGCCGGCCTGCGCGTTGTTGTTCGTCGTGCGCCGCGAACTGATCGTCACGCTCTTCACCGAAGCCTACGCCGATTCGGCGTCGATCTTCGCGGTCTATCTGATCGTCATGCTAACGCAGATGGTATTGACCTCCTCGATCATGCGATCGATGGCCGATTTCAGGTACTTCCGCCTCAAATTCAACCTGGCGCAGATACCGCTCGCCTGCGTCGCGCTTTACATGGGCATCAAACTCGGCGGGCTTGTAGGGGCCGCCGCCGCTACCGCCTGCCTTAGCGTGTTCGACGTCGCGGTAGGCGTGACCGCCATCTGCCGCAAGCTCGGCGTGAAGCGGAAAGACCTCAGACAACTCGCGCCGGTCGCCAACGCGGCGCCGGCCATCGTCGTGGCGATGATCGCTTCGTCCGCCGTCAGGACCCTGATCACCCCCGCGCATTCGATCATCATACTCGGCGCGTGCGCGATAATCTTCGCGTTCATTTACATAGCCGGGGCGCTCCTCTTCGGGGCGTTGACTCCGGAGGATAAGGACGCCATCTACAAACAGGCGCAGCGTCTGAGCAGGAAATTCACTTCCGAGGAGATCTCGAAGTCTGCGAAGATCGAGGATCGAGGATCGAGGATCGAGGATCGCGTCGTTGCGCGTGAGGCGATCCTCGATCCTCGATCCTCGATCCTCGATCCTCCCCTTTTCACCCCTGAGTGTAAAGCGCGCGCCGTCTTGCAAGTTCTGCAAGACCCGGGAAGCGTGGCGCGGATCTGCGGCGAATTGCGGATCGACGAGAGCCTGCTCTCGAATTGGAAGGAGCAGTTCACGAAGCAGGCCAGCTCGGTCTTCGAGATAGAACAGGCCGCAGCCGCAGTCGACGCCAACGAGCGGGTAGCGGAACTCGAGCGTCTGGTCGGACGCTTGAGGCGGGAGTTGGAGAGCGAACGGATCGCGGAATTGGAGCGTCTGGTCGGACGTTTAGTTTTGGAGTTGGAAGAGTCGAAAAGAGAGCCCGCGATCCTCGGCGCCCCCGTGCGCAGAAATGGAAAGCATGAATGGGACTTATAGGACCTATAGGGCTTATGGGACTTATAGGACTTGTAAGTCCCATAAGTCCTATAGGTCCTATAAGTCCCATCTGAGAAATTATGCGTAAGCTCGAATCGCGCAATACAATGATCGTTCCTATCACGGCCGCGCTGGGGTCTCGTCCTGCCAGGGGGAAATTCTTCCTGGCGCCGACGGAATTCGGCGGCGGCGCCAAAGGCGGCGCGAAGAAAGGCGCCCCCGCGGGTGGCCATGCCTGGCCTAAGAAGCCGGGCGGCCCGGCCGCCATGCGCTTGGAAGAGGGGGGCGATCCTTATCGCTTCACTTTCGGCCTTCTCTATCTGTTCACACTGCTTCTATACGCGCGCCCGAATGACCTGATTCCGGCGATGGGGACATTTCCCCTGGCCAAGATCGTCGCGATCATCGCGCCCTTCGCATACATCTACGCGCAATACAGGCTCGGCAAGCCGATCATCAAGTGGACCATCGAGGTCAAGATGGTCATCGTGATGTTGCTACTGGCCGTCATGTTCACTCCATTCGCCGCGTCTCCGGGCGACAGCGCCGCCACGTTGACCGAGGTCTTCATCAAGACTGTGATCATCTTCATCCTGATCATCGGCGTGGTCAATACGCGGGAGCGGCTGCGGGCGATGATCAATCTGACCGCGCTCTGCGGGGCGGCGCTGGCCGTCTTCGCGATCAAGGCCTATGCGACCGGCAATTTCACGATGAAGGGCGATCGCATAGAGGGACTGGTCGGGGGAATGTTCGGCAATCCGAACGACCTGGCGGCGGCGCTCAACATGCTGATCCCGCTGGCGGTGGCGCTCGCCCTGATGAGCTCCGGGGCGATGCGCCTGCTCTATGCCGCCTGCGCGATACTCTTGTTCGGTGGAGTGATGGTGACGTTCTCCCGCGCCGGTTTTATCACGCTGGCCGCCGTTTCGGGAGTGATGCTCTGGAAGTTCGGGCGCGGGAGCCGGTCGAGCCTGACGCTCGCTACACTCGCCGCGTCCGTCCTCCTGTTCTCGGTATTTTCCGGCGCGTATCGCTCGCGGCTCACGACGATCCTCGATCCCAATTCGGACGCGTCCGGTTCGGCGCAACAGCGAGTCGATCTGTTGGAACGCGGTATGGACCTCATCATCAGGCATCCGATCATCGGCCTCGGCATGGGGAACTTTCACATCTACTCGATACATGAGAAGGTCGCGCACAACGGCTATGTCGAGACCACCGCCGAATTGGGAGTGATCGGCTTGCTCGCCTATCTAACCATCATCCTGGCGCCGCTGCGCGGCCTGGCCAAAATCGAAATGGAGAGGATCAGGCCCGGGGCCAGCGCCGATCCCGACGCCAAATACCTGAGCATCGGGCTGCAGGCCGCCCTCATCGCTTACATAATCAACAGCTTTTTTCTCTCGATTCAATACCTCTGGTATCTCTACTACGCCGCCGGCTTCGCGGTGGCTTTGAGGCTCATCTACGCCGCCGAGAGAGCCGCCCAGGCGAATGAAGGCAAAGGGGCGGCTTCGCGTCAATTTAAATTTGGGAATCTATGGAAATCAGCCCCCTTAAAACCCGCCGGAAGCTTGTGGCCGGCTTATCGTTTTTCTGACCCCCCGCACGGATAAATCTGAAAGAACTGTCAACGTGTTTGGATCATAGCGCAAAGGACCCCTTTCCGGCGCTCTCAAATTTCATCCCGGATAATTCAGTCGTGGGCTTTCGTTTGAGGATTTTGGGAAGGAGTCCTGATGACCAACGAGATTTTTTTCCCGGCGCTCTTCATCGCCGCAATCACGCTCATAGTTTTCGTATACGCCGGCTACCCGGCGCTTATGTTCGCAATCAGCCGCCTTTCGCCGAGACCCGTGATTCGCGCCGACATACAACCCCGTGTGTCGCTGATCATCGCGGCGCGTAACGAGAGGAGGGACATCGCCGCCAAGCTCGAAAACGCGCTGGCGCTCGATTACCCGAAAGACCTGCTTCAAATCATCGTGGCCTCAGACTGTTCGGACGACGGGACCGACGAGATCGTGCGAGGGCTCGCGGATCGCGGCGTGATCCTGAGCCGGCAGAGAGCGCGCGACGGCAAGACTCGCGCCCAACATCGCGCCGCGCTCATCTCGAACGGAGACATCCTGGTCTTCTCCGACGCGACCACCAGGTTGGAGCCGGACGCGCTGCGAAAGTTGCTGCGCGCTTTCGCCGACCCGTCCGTGGGCTGCGTCGCGGGGCGCTTGGTCTACCGCCCGGAAGGGTCGTCGGTCGTGGCCACTGGCTGCCGCTCTTATTGGGATTACGAAAGTCTCCTGAAGTCCTGGGAGAGCGCCGCCGGGTCGATCGTCGGCGTCAGCGGCTGCTTCTACGCCGTCCGCCGAAGTTGCTACGCGAAACTGGCCAGCGACATGATCGATGACTTCGTGATCGCGACCGAGATGCGACTGCACGGCCTCCGCGCGGTCTACGAGCCTGAGGCCGTCTGCGCCGAAAGCGCCAATCACCGCGGCCGCGACGAATTCCGCATGCGCGTGCGCGTGATCGAACAGACGATGAACGCGCTCCAGCGCTACGGCCGCCTCCTCGACGCGCGCAAACACGGGATGTTTATGTTCCAGATTTTCTGCCACAAGACGCTGCGATACTCGATCCCCATGTCGCTCGTCCTGGCTTTCATCGCCAACTCCCTCGCGCTCGGCGCAGCCCCCTTTTATCAATGCGCCTTCCTCGGGCAGCTCCTCTTCTATTACTCGGCTTTCGTCGGATGGCGCGCCGCCAGGCTGGGAGTGAAGCCTGGGCCGTTCGCCCTGCCCTACTACTTCGTCCTGGTCAACGCGGCGGCGGCGGTCGCCTTCGTGAAATTCATGCGCGGCGAGGCGCAGGTCGTCTGGGAGCCTCTGCGAAACTCGCCGCAGGCCGAGCCTTTCGGCGCATCGAGCATCGAGGATTGAGGATCGAGGATCGAGGATCGAACGGACGACTCGATCCTCGATCCTCGATCCTCGATCCTCGAACATTACACCTATGTGTGGTATTGCCGGAACGGTCGGGCCGACGGCGGCGCTCGCCGGCGAGCAGGCCCGCGAAATTATCAAACAGATGTGCGATGTGATCGAACACCGCGGGCCGGACGACTGGGGCTTCCGGGTGGAGAATTTCGCCGAATCCACGTTGGCCATCGGGATGCGCCGGCTCTCGATCATCGACGTGGCCAGAGGCCATCAACCGATCTCCAATGAAGACGGCACGGTGTGGATAGTCTTCAACGGCGAAATCTACAACTACCGGGAACTACGCGAAGAGCTGATCGCGCGCGGCCACCGTTTCGCGACGCGGAGCGACACCGAGACCATCGTCCACCTCTACGAAGAAGAGGGCGAGCGCTGCGTCGAGCGGTTGCGTGGGATGTTCAGCTTTGCCATCTGGGACGGCCGCGACCGTTCGCTGACGCTGGCGCGCGATCGCGTCGGCAAAAAGCCGGCCCATTACGCGCTCGCGGACGGCGCGCTCGTCTTCGGCTCTGAAATCAAATCGCTGCTGCGCCACCCGGCGGTCAAACGCGAAGTGGCGCCAGAAGCCATCGCGGCTTATCTGACGTTCAGCTACGTGCCAGATCCGCTGACCGCCTTCAAAGGCGTCTACAAGCTCCCGCCCGGCCACACGCTGACCTTCAAAGACGGGCGGGTTCGAACGCGCTGTTACTGGAATTTCAATTACCGCGGCGAGTGGGAAGATGCGGCGCTGCTGGGCGAAGTCGAATATATCGGGCGATTGCGCGAACTGCTAACCGAATCGGTCCGCATCCGGCTCGAGAGCGAAGTCCCGCTGGGCGTGTTCCTCTCCGGCGGAATCGATTCGAGCTTGGTCGCCGCGCTGATGGCGCGCGAGACGGGCCGGCGGATCAAGACGTTCTCCATCGGCTTCGGCGAAACCGAGTTCGACGAACTGCCGTACGCCCGCATTACAGCAAATCTGCTGGGCGCCGATCATCACGAATTCGTCGTCACTCCTGACATCTGCAGCCTGGCCGAAGAGATCATCTGGCATCACGACGAGCCGTTCGCCGACGTTTCGAGCGTCCCCACTTATCTCATGTCGAAGATGGCGCGGGAACACGTCACGGTGGTCTTGTCGGGCGACGGCGGCGACGAGGTCTTCGGCGGCTACGAGCGCTACGTCATCGACCGCCGGCGCGAGAAGTTCGAGATGATCCCTTCATTCCTGCGCCGCCATCTCCTCCTGGGGCTCAGCCGGGCGTTGCCGCCGGGCGCTTACGGCAAACGATATTTGAGCGTCAATTCGCTCGACGCCGGCCCGCGCTACGTCTCGTCGATCTCTCACTTCGACGGGGAGGCCAGAAAGTCGCTCTTCTCCGAAGAGTTTCTCGCCGCCCTGAACGGCTACTCGCCGGAGAGCGCGTTTGAAAGGATCTTCGAGGAGCCGGTTTCGAGCGCCAGGCTCGACCGGCAGATGTACCTGGACAGCAAGACCAATCTGCCCGGCGACATACTGGTCAAAGTAGACCGGATGAGTATGGCGCATTCGATCGAGACGCGTTCGCCGCTGCTCGACCACCGCCTGATCGAATTCGCACAGACCATTCCGGCATCATTAAAACTGGCCCGCTCGAACCGCCGATGGGAGTCGAAATACATTTTGAAGCGGGCCGCCGCGGGCCTGATCCCGGACGAGATCATTCACCGCCCGAAGCAGGGCTTCGACGTGCCGATCAAGTACTGGCTCAATCGTGAGATGAAGGAGATGACGCATGACCTTCTCACCAGTCCTCGCGCCCGCCAGCGCGGCTACTTTAATCCGAAGTCTGTGGCAGGTTTGTTGCAAGAGCATAATCGAGGAGTGCGCGACCACGCGCATTCTCTGTGGGCGCTGCTTATGCTCGAGATCTGGCGCCGCATGTTCATTGATCATGAACCTGCGGCGAGCTTCGCGGGCGCCAAGGGCGTCGTTTGAAGTACAGGGGGTGTCTGCCGGTAGTTCACCTATGTTCACTGCGGTTCTGCATACCCACGATTTTTACTCCGGCGCGCTGGGCGTGACCGCCGCGCGATTGTGCGGGGTCAAGGTGATCGCGGCGCAGCGCCACCTGAGACTCTCCGACCGCCGCATTCACGATTGGGGGACGAGATTATTGTGGGACAAAGGTGATGTATGGGTCCTATAGGTCCTATAGGTCCCATAGTATTGGAGACAACACAGGCGTAATGAGAAAAGAGCGTCCGATCAGAGTCTGTCACATAGCCCCGTCGCTCGACCTGCTGGGAGGCCAATCGATTCAGGCGGCGCGGTTGCTGGAAGGGCTGAAGGAAGCGCCGGAGGTCGAGGCCGAATTGCTGCCGATCAACCCGGCGCTGCCAGGCCCGCTGCGGCGCTTGCAGCGGATCAAATACGCGCGGACGGTCGTCAACACGCTGGCCACGCTCATTCTTCTGATCGTCAGGCTGCCGCGATACGACATCGTTCAGGTCTACGCCGCCTCGTACTTTTCGTTTCTCCTCACGCCTGCGCCGGCGGTATTGATCGCGAAGCTCTACGGCAAGCGGGTGATCCTGCATTATCACAGCGGCGAGGCGGAAGACCATTTGAGCCATTGGTACTGGATGGCCGCGCCGGTGATCCGGCTGGCGGACGTCGTCATCGCGCCTTCGGGTTACCTCGTAGACGTCTTCGCGCGCTTCGGGTTGCGCGCGCAGGCGATCTTCAACATCGCCGCGATGGACAAATATCGGTTCCGTTGGCGCAGGCCTCTCCGCCCAGTCTTTTTCACCAGCCGTTCGCACGAGCCGCTTTACAACGTGCCCTGCGTGCTGCGCGCGTTCGCGTTGATCCAGCGGCGCTACCCGGAGGCCAGGCTCACCGTCGGCGGCGACGGAGGGGAGCGCCGTCGCCTCGAACAACTCGCGCGCGAGCTGAAATTGCGCAACACGACATTCACCGGACTTATTCCGTTCGATCGCATGCCGGCCGTTTACGACGCTCACGACATTTACCTGACGGCGACCGACATCGACAACATGCCCTGCTCGATCACCGAGTGCTTCGCCGCCGGGCTGCCCGTCGTGACGACGAACGCCGGCGGCGTGCCGTACATCGTGAAGCACGAAGAAACGGGGTTGATGGTCGAACGCGACGACCACGAAGCGCTCGCCGAAAACGCCATCCGGCTGCTCGAAGATCAGGAACTGGCCGCCGCCATCGCCCGCCGAGCGCGCGAAGAGTGCGCCCAATACGACTGGCAGCGGATCAAAGGGCAATGGCTGGCGGTCTATCGCGCGCTGGTCGGGAGTTATAGGACTTATGGGAGTTATAGGACTCACAGGTCCTATAAGCCCCTCTCACGAGGAGGAGAATGACGCCGGACGCCAAAGAAAATATCAGGGAGTTGGAGCGGGCCGAGAGAGCTTACGGAGAGCGCCGGGCGTCGCTCAATCAAAGCTCGGACTTGCGCGTTCCGAAGAGGATATTTCGACGCTATCAGGCGCCGCCGGCTGACACGCCTTTCGCTATCGAATACTCGTACAACCTGCTCGGCGACGTGAGTGGCAAGGACGTACTGGAACTCGGCTGCGGCGACGGCGAGAACACGGTTCTGCTCGCGCACAGGGGGGCGAGGGTCTGCGGAGTCGATGTTTCCGACGCGATGGTCAAGCTCGCCAGGCGGCGCGCTCAGGTTAACGGCTTCGTCCGAGGGATCGAGTTCGGCGTCGGATCGGCTCATGAACTTCCGTTCCGCGACCGGTCGTTCGACGTGGTCTTCGGGATGGCCGTCCTGAAGCGCCTCGACCTGGAGCTGGCCTCGCGAGAGGTCTGGCGCGTCTTGCGCCCGGGCGGGTACGCAATCTTCAAAGAGCCGGTCCGCAATTCGCGGCTCATCCGAATGACGCGGCGATTGGTGCGCTATCGCCCGCCTGGCCAGACGCCGTTCGGGCGGCCCTTGACCGATCAGGAGTTGGAGCGGTTCACGGCGGGATTCAGCCAATGTCACGGCAGAAAATATCAACTCCCTTTCGTCAACGTCGCCAGGTGGTTCTCCGTCCTCGACGGCGTGGCGTCGCTCTTTTACCACCTGGACCACGCGCTACTCGAACACGCCGAATGGCTGCGGAGGTACGCGACGGTCAGAGTAATCAAAGTCGTGAAGTGATGAATTATGTCGATCAGACTTAAACAAATCGGCAAGATTCGAGGCATGAGCCTCGACGAGTTGCGGGTTCGCTTGCGCCAGGGGGCCGCCAAGTTGCGTGACCGCTTCCGGCGCGAGCGCGCGCCGGAGATGAGCGACGCGGAGCTTGCCCGCGAATTCCATCCCGTCTGGCGCGACGGGACCGGCGAAGAAGCCGCCGACAAGCTGCGCTGCCGGATGCGGACGAAGAGCGATTGTTTCCTGCCCTCGCTCGCGCGCCGGCGAAAGATAGTCGAGATGATGAACCGGCGCTTCCCCGCCGAACGCGACGCCATCATCAATACGGCGGAATCCGCTCTCAGAGGAAAATTCTCGCTGCTCGGCCACGGCGCGTTGAGTTTCGGCGATCCGCCCTATTCGCCGATTGACTGGCTGCTTGATCCCGTTTCGGGCAAACGCGCCCCGGATTTGCATTGGAGCAAGCTGCTCGCGCTCAACCCGCTGGGCGGCGGGGACCCGAAAGTCGTCTGGGAGTTGAACCGTCACTCCCATTTCGTCACGCTGGGCCAGGCCTATTGGCTGACCAACGACAGTCGATTCGCCGCCGGCTTTGTCGACCAGGTTTCCGACTGGATCGACGCCAATCCGGTGGGGATGGGGATCAATTGGGCCTCCAGTCTGGAAGTGGCGTTCCGCTCGATCTCCTGGCTCTGGGCGACGCAGATGCTCGTCGACTCCGGAGAGGTCACGCCCGATTTCTTCTCGCGGCTGCTGAAATCGCTGATCGAACACGGCCGCCACGTCGAGACGTATCTTTCGTATTACTTCAGCCCCAACACACACCTGACCGGCGAGGCGCTGGGGTTGTTCTACCTGGGCGCGGCGCTGCCGGAGATGACCCGCGCCGACGGGTGGCGCGACCTGGGATTGCGAATCCTGCTCGAACAGGCGCGGAAACAGGTGCGCGCCGACGGCGTCTATTTCGAGCAATCGTCCTACTATCACCGCTATACAACGGACTTTTATACGCACCTGTTCGCGCTGACGCGGGCGAATGACGTCAAGCTCGACCGCGCGTCGGAGACGACGATCTGGCAGAAGCTGGAAGCGCTGCTCGACCACCTGATGTGGATCACGCGGCCCGACGGGACTTCGCCGCTCTTCGGCGACGACGACGGCGGGCGGCTGATCAAACTCACCGCCCGCGCGGCCAACGACTTCCGCGACACTCTGGCCATCGGCTCGGCCGTCCTCAACCGCGGCGATTGGAAATACGTCGCGGGAGACGCGCCGGCCGAGATGTTGTGGTTGATCGGCCCCGAAGGCGTCGAAAGCTACGACCAAATGAGGGCCGAGCCGCCCTGCGGGATTTCCAAGGGGTTCAAGTCGAGCGGCTATTTCGTGATGCGCGACGGATGGCGCCGCAATTCGAGTTTCGCGTTGATCGATTGCGGACCTCACGGCGCCGAGGCGGGCTGCGGGCACGCGCACGCGGACGCGCTCTCGATCGAATTCGCCTCGCGCGGCGTGACCTGGATCGTCGACCCCGGCACATACGTTTACGCCGCAGACCCGAAGACGCGCGACGAATTCCGCTCGACCGCGGCGCACAACACCGTGACCGTAGACGAACAGTCGCAATCCGCCTCTTCGACGCCGTTTTCGTGGCGCACGGCCGCGGAATGCCGCCTTCACGGATTCATCGAGCGCGGCGACGCGATCTTCTTTCAAGGCTCGCACGACGGTTACGAACGTCTCAAGGACCCGGTCAAGCACACGCGGTCCGTGTTATTCGTCAAACCGAACCCGCACGCCGGCCTCCCGGAATACCTGATCGTGCGCGATCGGTTCACCGCAAACAAGCGCCACCGCTACGCCATCCGCTATCACCTCGCCCCCGGCTGCGAGGCCAAGCCTGGGGCAGGCCGCGTCGAGGCGCGCCACAAAAGCGGCGCCGCGCTGACGATCAGAGTCATCTGCGAGACGGGCGTCAAAACCGAGATTGCCGCCAGAACGCCCGCCCAGGCGCCTGCCAGAGTAGACGCCAAAGTAGCTGCCAAAGTAGCTGCCAAAGTGGCTGCCAAAGTGGCTGATGGCTGGGTCTCGATCTGTTACGCGCAATGCGCGCCCGCGCCCGTCGCCCTGTTCGAGGCCGAGGGCGAGGGAACGCAGGAGTTTCTGACTCTGATCTTCTCCACCGCTTTCGATCAGGCCGAGACTGTGGAGAAACAGATTCTCAAACGGTGGCGCCCCGGCGCGGACTCCTCAGGCCGGCGCGGTCTTGAAATAGTGAGACTCTCCGGGAGCTCAGGCGGATGATGAAAGTTCTAAACGTGGTGGGCGCGCGCCCCAACTTCATGAAGATGGCGCCGATCATCGCCGAGATGAACGCGCGTGGCGGCGCGATCACGCAGACCCTCGTTCACACCGGACAACATTACGACGACGCGATGTCGGGGGCGTTCTTCCGCGATCTCGGGATGCCCGAACCGGACGTCTACCTCGACGCCCGCGACGGGACGCACGCCGAGCAGACGGCTCGGGTAATGCTGGCGTTCGAGGGCGTGGTGGTCGCGCATAAACCCGATTGGGTGGTGGTCGTCGGCGACGTCAATTCGACTCTGGCATGCGCGCTGGTCGCCGCCAAGTTGGGGGTCCGCGTCGCGCACGTCGAGGCGGGGTTGCGCAGCGGTGATTGGACGATGCCCGAAGAGATCAACCGCGTGTTGACCGACCGGCTCTCCCACCTGTTGCTCACGCCCAGCCCGGACGCCGATCAAAATCTCCAGCGCGAAGGTATTGACCTCGACCGAATCGTCCGCGTCGGCAACGTCATGATCGACACGCTCTACAGTCAGATCGAACGCGCGCAACGCTCGACGATCCTCGACGACCTGTCGCTCGAGGCGCGTGGGTTCGCCGTGATGACCTTGCACCGCCCGTCGAACGTGGACGACCCGAACTCGCTGCGGCGCATATTCGCGGCCGTCGGGCGGATCGCGCGCGCGCTGCCCGTGGTCTTTCCCGCGCACCCGCGCAGCCTGCGCCGGATGCGCGAATTCGGCGTCGAACCGCCGCCGGGAGTGAAGATGATCGATCCGCTCGGCTACCTCGATTTCCTGAAGCTGTGGAGCGACTCCAAGATGACGCTCACCGATTCCGGCGGCCTGCAGGAAGAGACGACGGCATTGGGTGTCCCCTGCCTGACGCTGCGCGAGAACACGGAGCGCCCGATAACCGTCGAGCAGGGCACAAACCAACTGGTCGGACTTGACCCCGAACGCATCGTCGCCGCGGCCGAAGCGATCATCGCCGACGGGCGTCCGACTCCGGCGCGCGCGCCGGAGTTGTGGGACGGGCGCGCGGCCGAGCGCATCTTGACGGCGCTGCTTTCGCGCGCGCCATGCTTTCGCATGAAGGATGGCGGGCGGGGCGCCAAATGTGACAACCGTCCCCCCGGTCGCGGAGCGACCTCGTGATCCTAGCCCGGCTTTTCAAAGCCGGGACAATGAGCGCGCATCCGCCTTCAGTCGCGGCAGCGACGGTTGAATTGACCGATCAGTCTCTACCGTCGCTGCCGCGACTGAAACGACTATGTGACCGCTCCCCCGGCTTTGATGGTTTTTGAACATTAAATGAGCCCACGCAATCCAGCGTAGGGGCGGGTTTTCCCCGCCCAATCGCCTGGAAAACGAACGTGGGCGGGGAAAACCCGCCCCTACAATGCTGGGATGGTCGCCAATGGATTTAGCGGAATACCGAGACAGTGAGTCAGAGAGAAAGAGGATTGCTGACTTGGTGAGGCTATTGCCCGGCAACCTGGATTCCGTCCTGGACATTGGCGCTAGAGACGGTTTCATTTCGAAATTATTGGCCGGACATTTTCCCAACGTCACCGCGCTCGACCTGGAAGAGCCTCGCATAGATGACGAAAGGATTCGTTGCGTGAAGGGCGATGTCACCGGCTTGAACTTCCCCGACGCTTCCTTCGACCTCGTCTTTTGCGCCGAAGTGATCGAGCACATACCAAGTCGAACGCTTGCCAGGGCGTGTGGTGAGTTAAGCCGTGTCGCAAGGGAATACTTACTCATCGGCGTTCCGTACAAGCAGGATTTAAGAGTAGGACGTTTGACGTGCCATGCCTGCGGTAAAAAGAACCCTCCATGGGGGCACGTCAACAGTTTCGACGAGAACAGCCTGAAGGAATTGTTCCCTGAGCTCGAGGTCGCCGGCCTGTCCTTTGTCGGAGAAGTTGACGCGGGGACGAATCCTCTTTCGACCCTTCTGACGGACCTGGCCGGAAATCCCTACGGCGATTATTCGCAGGAAGAGCCGTGCGTGTACTGCGGGGCCAAATTCAGGAGTCCGCCCGAAAGGAATTTGCTGCAGAAGGCGCTTACAAAAATAGCCTTCTACGCGAATGATGTTCAAAAGGCCTTTTGCAAGGGCCACCCAAACTGGATTCACGTTTTGTTCAAGAAGCTATGGACATAAGAGATATGACGAAATGAGTGAACTAGCCTACCACATGTTTTCGGACGGCTCATTCGAGGTCGTCATATCGCGCGTCTCGTTACCGTATATGCGCCTACCGGCCGCTCTCCGCGAAATCGTCCGCGTGTTGAGGCCCGGCGGGCAGGTCTGGTTCACGCTGCACCCGATCTCGACGTCGCTCCTGGGCGTCGCGCGTTCGCTCAAAGAACGGAACGCGAAGAATCTGGCGCATCAACTCTATGTGATTGTGAACGGGCTGTTCTTCCATTTCACCGGAAGGCTGTTCCGCTCTCCCTTCAATCGCGCCAAGTGCGAGTCGTTTCAAACCGCGCGCGGCATCGTCAGAGCGATGCGCGCGGCGGGTTTCGATCAAGTGCGAGCCTAGCGCGGCCGATTCCTCGTCGTGACGGCGTCAAAACAGGGCTGATCAGCGCTGATTCGCTGATCCTCGAGGAATTTCTCCCCAAATAGTGGCAAAGCTATGACCTACGCTATTGACACAATGCGGGGACGCGACCTGCTCTGTTTCAGTCATGACTGGAATGGCGACCCGCTTTCAAAAAATCACCTGATGCGCGTGTTGGCCCGCGACAATCGCGTCCTGTGGGTCAATTCGATCGGATACCGAACCCCGACCGCCTCCAAGGCCGATCTGGCGCGCGCTTTCGGAAAGCTGGCGGCGACCTTCGAGTCGATCAAAGAGGTCGAAAGAAATATCTTCACGCTCAACCCTCTGGCAATCCCGGCCTACGGATGGGGAGGCGCGCGCGAATTCAACCGGCGTTTTCTTCGCTGGCAGGTCAAACGCGCGATGCGGCGACTGGGATTCGCGCGGCCCATCAACTTCATTTTCAATCCGCCGGCTGCGCTGATCGCCGGCTCGTTAGGCGAAGACAAGTTGATCTATTACTGCGTCGACGAACACCTGGCCTTCACCGGGGTCGCGTCCGACTCGCTCGCGCGGATGGAAGAGGAATTATGCCGCAAGGCCGATCTGGTCATCGTCACGGCCGAGAGGCTCTACCAATCGAAGTCCCGATTCAACCCGCATACGCGCCTGATACGCCACGGCGTGGATTTCGAGCGCTTCAGGCGCGCGCTCGACCCCGCTACCGTGATACCCGAAGAGATCGCCCGCCTGCCGCGCCCGGTGATCGGCTTTCATGGGCTGATCGCCGATTGGGTCGACGTCGAGTTGCTTGCGCACGTCGCCAGGAGCTTCCCCGAAGGCTCGCTCGCGCTGGTGGGCAAAACGGCGACCGACGTCTCCCGGCTCAAGCGGCTGCCGAACGTTCATCTGCTGGGCCGCAAACCCTACGCCGAACTGCCCGCTTATTGCAAAGGCTTCGACGTGGCGCTCAATCCGTTTCGCATAAACGAGCTGACGCTCAATTCCAATCCGCTGAAAGTGCGCGAGTACCTGGCCGCCGGCCTGCCGGTCGTCTCGACGCCGACGCCCGAAGTCGTCCGCTTGAAACACTGCCGCATCGCCAGCGACCCCGATGAATTCACTCGCGAGATCGAACGCGCGTTGGAGGATCCGGGACCGAGTCCGGCGCGCAGCGAGCTGATGCGCAATGAAAGCTGGGAGGCGAAGGTCGATGAGCTGCGCCGCCATTTCGCGGAATCGCTCAAACGTTGATGGAGTCGCTTTATGAATCTGAATAAACAGTTCCACCTGTGCAAGTGGCTTGCGTCCCCTCGCCGCAGAGCGGCGCCTGAATTTAGCCGTGGGTTTCAACCCACCGGACGGTTGGAGAATGTCCCCACGTCGCGCGAGCGACGGCTGAATTCAACCGTCGCTGACGCGACGTGGGAAAAAATGCATGCCCACCGTGGGTTGAAACCCACGGCTAAATTCAGGCGCCGCTCTGCGGCGAAGAAGTGCCCGCACAGGTCAAAAAAATTCGCGCTGGCGGCGACTGTGGCAATGGCCCTGTGCTTCGCCAACGCCTGCGCTGAAGCGCCAGGCAAATCATCCGACGTTTACATGGCGTCGCGCCCGGCGACTCTCGCCGCAGGCGAGCCGGAGCCGCCCCGCGTCTATCTGGACACGACCTACACGGCGCCAAAAGGACGCTCCATCGAAGTCAAGGCGGGAGGCGATTTTCAAGCCGCGCTGAATCAGGCGAAACCGGGCGATGCGATCACGCTTGAGGCGGGCGCGACCTTCACCGGCAATTTTACTTTGCCGAATAAATCCGGATCGGGCCAATCTGAATGGATCGTCGTCCGCTCTTCAGCCGCAGATTCCAACCTCCCTCCGCCGGGTACGCGCATCACTCCCTCTTACTCAAACGTCTTGCCCAAGATCGTCAGCCCCAATTCCGAGCCTGCCATCAAGACCTCCTCCGGCGCTCATCACTACCGCTTCATCGGCCTCGAAATCGGCCACAAAGCAGGCTCCAGGATCTACGCCATCGTCGACTTCGACGGCGGCCAGACCTCGCTCTCTCAGGTCCCTCACGATCTGATCGTCGACCGCTGCTACATACACGGCAACCCTTCGGACACCTCACGCAGAGGCGTCGCGCTCAACAGCGCCTCGACCGCCGTCATCGACTCTTACATCTCCGAGTGTCATGAGTTCGGCGCGGACTCGCAGGCCATCGCCGGTTGGAACGGCCCCGGCCCCTTCAAGATCGTCAACAACTACCTCGAAGGCGCGGGCGAGAACTTCATCCTCGGCGGCGCGGACTCCCGAATCCAGAACCTGGTCCCGTCCGACGTCGAGTTCCGCCACAACCACGTAGCGAAGTCTTTGAAGTGGAAGATGGACCACCCCTCTTACGCGGGGATCCGGTGGTCTGTGAAGAACCTCTTCGAGTTGAAGAACGCGCAGCGTGTGCTGATCGAGTCGAACGTCTTCGAGCACAACTGGGCGGAGAGTCAGAACGGTTTCGCGATCCTCTTCACTCCGCGCAACCAGAACGGGCAGTCGCCGTGGTCTGTGGCGCAGGACGTGACGTTCGCCAACAACGTGCTGAGGCGTTCGGGAGGCGGGTTCAACATCGCGGGGCCGGACAACGAGGCGGGCGTGAGCCAGCCGTCGCGCCGAATACTGATCAGGAACAACCTGATCGAAGACATTGACGGCAAGGCCTGGGGAGGGGACGGGAGGCTGTTCCAGATAGTCGGCGGCGCAGAATACGTGACGATAGACCACAACACGGGGTTCGCGACCGGCAACATCATGTCTACGGACTCGACGCAGGGGTTGAACGTGGGGCTGGTGTTCACGAACAACATCGTGGCGCACAACGCCTACGGGGTGATCGGGACCGATACGGGAATAGGTCTGTCGACGCTCAGCCGGTGGTGGAAGTCTTACGTCTTCAAGAAAAACGTGATAGTCGGCGGGCAGGCGTCGAATTACCCGCCGGATAATTATTTCATCAACTCGTTCAGAGAAGTCGGGTTCGTGGACATGGCGAAGGGAGACTTTCGGCTTTCTTCGTCCAGTTCGTACCGGAACGCCGGCGCCGACGGCAAAAACATAGGATGCAACCTTAACAACACACATCGATGAAAAGAATAAATATTGAAGTCGAAGAAGGCTCTGAAGCCTTAACCAGGTTGCGTGTGGAATGGCAGGCGATGTTTTGCGCATCCGGCGCTCCCCCTTTTCTCTCCTGGGAATGGCTGTCGACCTGGTACAAGTGGTTCGGGCAGGAGAGACATCCCTTTCTGCTCTGCGCGAGAGAGAGTGGAAATCTGATCGCGCTGCTGCCGTTGTGCGCCGAGAAGAGACAGTCATCGCGCTTTTCGCCCAGGCTGAAGCGGATGTCGTTTATGGGCGAATCGTATGGCGCGTCCGATTATCTGGACATTTTGGCCTTGCCAGAGTTCAAACAGAAGAGCGCCGACATTTTCATAGATTACCTTGCGCTGCCGCGCTCGTTCGATCTGCTCGAACTCGAGGGAATGGCCGCCGATTCCTGCACCCTGCAATCGCTGACCAGGCGTTTCGCCAACGACGGAAGGTTCAGGTACAGGATCGTCCCGCAATACATCTGTCCGCGGATGTCGCTCGACTCCAGATGGGAAGACCTGCTCGAACGGTCTCGGCGCTCGGACTATTTCAAACGCTGCATGAAGCGCTTGAACAAGATCGCGAGCTTCGAATTCAGGGTGATCTCCGACGCCAACGAAATCCCCGCCGCCTTCGGACGACTCCTGGAACTTCACGTCGGACGATGGATCGACCGTGGGGGGTCGTCCGCCTTCAGGACGGCGGAGCAGAAAGGCTTCATGTTTGACGCCGCAGCCGAGCTGGCCAGCGCAGGCATGACGCGCTTCGAAGAGATCTGGCTGGAAGGCGAATGCCGCGCGTCGCTTTTCGGCTTCGAGTCCGGAGATTGTTACTACTTTTTTCTTTCGGGCTTCGACCAGGCATGGTCGAAATACAGCCTCGGCTCCACGCTCCTCTGGCTGTCAATTAGCGAAGCCTCGCGGAGGGGGTTGAAGATGTATGACTTTCTGCGCGGGGACGAAAATTACAAGTACGACTGGTCGGATAATTCGCGCATGACCGTCACCGCCCAGGTCGCGTCAGACAGCCGGGCAGCCAGATGGCACGTCGCTCGGGAGCATACGAAAGACATCGCGCGAGCGCTCCTCCCCGATTGGGCAAAGACACGCTTACGCCACATGACACAGCGATCCGAGTCCTCCCCTTTCAGCCCGACTCCCATCACGACCGAAATAATCAAAGGGAGTGAGAGGGAAATATCAAGAGCCGCCGCCGGTCAAGCTATTGGGGGTTGAACAAAGGAATGGGAGCCGTCGAACCACACTTTCTGGCGAAATTGAAATGGTCACTGCCGTGGCTCAGTCATTATCCGCTGTGGCGCGCGGGGACGACGTTGCGCTCTTTCGCCGAAAACGGCGCGACGCGGCGCCTGATAGTCGTCGTGGCGAATCACTTTGAGCCGTCGTGGAGAGCCGACAACTCGTTCTGCGATCTGGAGACGCAAAAGCGGAGGGTCGAATCCTGGGTCAAGGAGGCGCGTGCGGCGGGGCTCGCTCTGAAGGATCACGACGGAACGCCTTTCCGCCACACCTACTTTTACCCCGCCGAGCAATACCACCGCTCGCTCGTCGAGATGATCGCCGACCTGGAAGCCGACGGTTTGGGCGCCGTCGAGATTCACCTGCACCACGGCGTCGAGAGGCCTGACACGGCCGATCAAACGCGGCGCGCGCTGGTTGAGTTCCGCGACCTACTCGCCGAAGAACACAACTGCCTCTCGCGTGAAGACGGCGACCGCCGCCCCCGTTACGCCTTCGTTCATGGCAACCTGGCTCTGGCCAATTCGCTGGGCGGGCGCTGCTGCGGCGTGGACAACGAGATGGAGATTCTGGCGGAGACCGGATGTTACGCGGATATGACGCTGCCAGCCGCCCCCGGGGAGTCGCAGGTCGCGATGATCAACGCGATCTACCAGTGCGGACGCCCTTTCAACGAACGCGCGCCGCACCGCGTTGGCCCGCGCCTGCGCGTGGGCGATCGGGTGCGGCCGCCGGTGATCCTGACAGGCCCGTTGATCTTCGATTGGAGCGGGCTCGCGCGAAGCTTGCCCAGGCCGAAGCTCGACGACGGCGCGCTGACCGCCGCTTACCCGCCGGGCGCGGCGCGATTGAAGCGGTGGCGGAACGCGCGCATCAGCGTGAGCGGCCGTCCTGATTGGGTCTTCATCAAGCTTTATTGCCACGGCTTTTTCACTGGCGATCAGGAGACGACTCTCGGATACCCCATGATCAAGTTCTGGTCGGACGCCATCGAATCCGCCGACCGCAGCGGCCAATTCAAGATTCATTTCGCCACGGCGCGCGAAGCGTTCAACATCGCCATGGCCGCGGTCGATGGGCGCGACGGCGATCCGAACCTCTACCGCGATTACCGATTACTCCCGATAAGAAAAAAACCTCGGAGGGAATCTGAATAGGACCAATAGGACCAATAGGACTAATAGGACTTACTGGACGCCTCATATGTCCCGTAAGTCCTATTAGTCCTATTGGTCCTATTGGTCCTATTGGTCCTAATTGGAAAGCATGAAACACGAATCAACAGAGATGCGGCGGGTTTTGTTCATCTCCTACTCGTTTCCGCCCAGCACGGAGATGGGCGCCTACAGTTGCGCGCAAATCGCGCGATATCTTCCGCTTTACGGATGGGAGCCTGTCGTGCTGACAGTCAGAGAGAAACACATCGATGACATATACCTCGGACGCAATGACGAGGGTCGCGTGAACGACCCAGATCTGGTCATCAGAACGTATAAGCTCCCGCACCCTTCGGATATTTATCGTCGATTCAAATCGAGACCGCCGGCCGGCAAACCGCCTCAAGACAGCGATCGGAAGGCCGTCTCTCCGCCCAACGGCGCGAAAGACAAATCGGCCCTCCGCGCGTCGCGCGATCTGCTGCATTCATTGTCGTGCGTGCCCGACAAATACAACGGTTGGCTGATCCCGGCGGTGGCGGCCGGGTTGCGAGCAATCAAACAAACGAGGGCCGTGCTGATCTGTTCATCGGCGCCATACTTCACCTCCCACCTGGCCGGATACTGGCTCGCGCTTCTGACAGGGTTGCCCTGGGTGGCGCACTTCCGCGACCCGTGGATCACAGGGATGCATGCGGAGCGCCGCCCCGACAAGATTTGTTTCAAAATCAACCGCGCGCTGGAGCGAATGACGATCTCCCGCGCCGACGCCGTGGTTTGCGTCACCGAAGAGCATGCGGCTTTGATGCGCGCGGCTTATGATCAAATGCCTGCTTCCAAATTCGCCGTCGTAATGAACGGTTTCGACGGTCTTGAATGGCAAGAGTTCATCGAGTCTATCCCTCCGGGCGACCCGGGAGAGGGATACGCCGCCGATGCGCCGCGAAAGTTCCGCATCACCTACGCCGGGAATCTTTATATGAACCGCGACCCGGCGCCACTCTTCCGCGCGCTGCGTACGCTGATCGAATGCGGAGAAATTGTGCGCGATGAAGTGAGCGTAGAATTGATCGGATCGTGCGAATCGAGTGAAGGGCGCGGCATGGCGGACATCGTCTCAGAAGCGGGGATCGAGGGGTGTGTTGAAATGACAGGCATGCTCAGTCACTCCGAGACGTTGCGCCGCCTGCTGCAATCCGACCTGCTGCTGCTGCTCGCCGAAGGACTTGTCATCCAGATACCAGGCAAAACTTTCGAGTACCTGAAAACGCGACGCCCAATCCTCGCGCTGACCTGCGAAGGCGCCGTGGCGACCCTGCTGCGGCGGACCGGAGGCGCCTGGGTGGTTAGTCCGGACGATCAGCAGGGTGTCATCAACGCGGTGCGTGAATGTTACCGGCTCTGGAAATGCGGTCTGCCAGGCCCCGCGCCTGACCCGCTGATCGTCGAGAGTTTCGACCGTCGCAGAACGACGGCGCGGATCGCCGAGTTACTAGACTTTCTCACGCTATGAAAGACTGGATGAATAGCCACAGAGGACACAGAGAACACAGAGAAATCACTGATTCCCTCATTGCTCTCTGTGCCCTGCGGTGCGCTCTGTGGCTAATGGGGACAGTTGTGGCGAACCTTATACGCAGATTGACCGGAGATGATATACCCGCGGTCGCGACCATGTTCTACAGGGTCCACCTCGCCAACGACGCCACGACCTCCAAATCTTCTCTGGCCGCCATAAGCGCCGAATTCGAGGAGATATTTCTACGCAATCCCTGGCTGGATGAAAATCTGCCTTCGCTGGTTTGCGAAGACGGGAATGGCGCGATACTAGGCTTCATCGGCGTCACGCCTCGAAAGATGAACATAAAAGGGCGGCCCGTCGTCGCGGCGGTGAGCGCTCACCTGATGATCGAACCGGGACGCCGGACAGAGTTGGCGGGCATGCGGCTTCTACAACGATTCCTCTCCGGCCCGCAGGAGCTTTCCATAGCCGATTTCGCCAATGACATAGGACGAAAGGTCTGGGACGTGCTCGGCGGAAAAACGTCTCCCATTCACAGCCTTCAGTGGGTGAAATTGCTTCGTCCAGGCGCATACGCCTTATCATCGGCCGAGGGGAAGCTCTGCTCATTGCGACGGCTTTCTCCCATCACGCGTCCGCTCGGTCAATTGTCCGACGCGCTGCTGGCGCGAATGGCTCCGGGCCGCTTTCACTTTTCCACCCCGGACCTGATCCCCACAGAGCTTGATGATGAAACCCTGCTCGCGCTCATTTCGCGGTTCGGCGCTTTTTACTCCATGCGCCCCGAATACGATCTGCTCTCCCTGTCCTGGCTGATCAGGCGAGCTGAGAAAATCAACCGCCGGGGAGAGTTGCGCAAAATCGCGCTTCGGGACACTTCAGGCGCAATCGCCGGCTGGTATCTCTACTACCTGAACTCCGGCGGGTCGAGCGAGGTTTTGCAGTTGTGCGCGCGCGCGGCCTCGGCCGGGGCAGTGCTCGACCATCTCTTCCATCATGCCTGGAGTAATGGGTCTGCGCTGATCTCCGGGAGATTGGAACCGCAATTGCTTCCCGCGCTCTCCAGCAGGAGATGTTATCTGAATTGCGGGCCTCCCTGGGTAATGGTCCATGCGCGCGATCCTGAAATATTGCAGACCGTCGAGCGCGGCGACGTTTTTTTATCCAAGCTCGATGGCGAATGGTGTACGAGCTATCGAGCTTAAAGAGATGTCAGATGTCAGATGTCAGATGTCAGTAAAGGAGTGAATGCGCGGATTCCCACCTGAAACCTGGAACCTGACATCTGACATCTGACATCTGACATCTACAGGTATGAGAATCATCGTGCTCGATGGGAACGAAAATCAGGCGGTCGCCTGTGTGCGGTCGCTGGCGCGGGCCGGGCATCAGGTCGTCGTCGGCGCGCCGACCGCCTGGTCGAAAGCCGGATGGTCTCGTTACTGCGAAAGAACTTTCGTCTACCCGGCGTCGGACGTCTCGGCGTTCGTCGAGCGCATAGTTCAAGAGGCTCGGCGCGAGCCAGGCGCCTTAGTGATGCCGATGACCGAACGGACGACGCTGCCGCTCTCGGCCGAGCGCGAGCGAGTCTTCGCGGCGGGAGGCCGCCTGGCGCTGCCCTCCCACGAAGCCGTGCTGCGAGCATTCGATAAACGGCAAACAACGCGGCTGGCCTCGGAGTTGGGCATAGCCGTCCCGCGCACGGCGCTGATCACGGAGCGCGGCCAGATCGAGGGGGCCGTTCGAGCCGTCGGCCTTCCGGCGGTTCTCAAGCATTGCAGTTCGGAAGTGATTACGGCCTCCGGCAAGTTTCGCGCGACCGGAGCGCCGTCTTACGCGCGAACCTGCGATGAATTCGTCGCGGCCTGTGATGCGATGCGCCGGCGCTGTCAAGCGATCATCGCGCAGGAGTTCGTCTCCGGGCGCGGCGAAGGCTATTTTGCGTTGATGCGCGACGGGGCGCCGCGCGCGGAATTCGCGCACCGCCGCATCCGCGACGTGCGGCCGACGGGTTCGGGCAGCGCGGTCCGCGAGAGCGCGCTGCCCGACGAGGAATTGAGAAGAGCCGGGCTGGCGATTCTGCGCGCGCTCAACTGGCACGGCGTCGCGATGGTCGAATTCCTGCGCAAGCCCGACGGCGCGTTGGTCTTCATGGAAGTCAACGGCAGGTTCTGGAACTCATTGCCGCTGGCCGTTTACGCGGGCGCCGATTTCCCGGCGATGTTGGCGGAGATGGCGGAACACGGCGACGTGAAGGCCGCGCCGCCTTACCGCGAGGGCGTTCGCTGCCGCTGGCTGCTCGGAGATTTCCGGCGGCTGGTCGAGGTCTGGCGCGGCGCGCCGGCGGGGTTCCCTGGCGATTTCCCGAATCGATGGCGCGCCCTATTCGAATTCCTGACGCCTATGCCCGGCGCCAGGCACGACAATTTTATGTTACGCGATCCGCTGCCTGAACTGGGCGACTGGCTGGATTTCGCGCTGCGACGGCTGCCGGCGAGACTAAGGCGCAGCAGCCCAAGATAGAACAGACTAAGGGAGTTTTATGTTCAAAGGAGCGATTCACATACACAGTGTCTACTCCGACGGCGAGTTCACGCTGGCGGAATTGCGCGAGGCGCTCGTCGCCGCCGGCTGCTCTTTCGCCTGCATGACGGATCACGCCGAATATTTCGATCGACTGATGACGCGCGACTATGTCGCCGAGTGCGCCTCGCTATCGGACGACCGTTTCCGATTCATACCCGGCTTCGAGTACTCGTGTTACGAGGGAATGCACGTGCTAGGGCTGGGAATGACGGAGGCAGCCGGAACGCGGGACCCGCAGGAGGTCATCAGGCTTACGCGCGAGCGCGGCGGCGTCTCGATCATCGCGCACCCGAAGGACGAGTTCTTCGGGTGGATCGAAACTTTCGGCGAATTGCCGGACGGAATCGAGACCTGGAACTCGAAGTATGACGGCCGCTACGCGCCGCGCGTGGCCACCTTCCAACTGCTCGAACGCCTGCGGCGGCGCAAACCCGAAATGCGCGCCTATTACGCCGTAGACTTGCATTGGCGGCGTCAATACCGTGGTCTGCTCAACCTCGCTCGCTGCCGGTCGAATTCGCGCGAAGAGATTCTGGGAGCCTTCGCGCGCGGCGATTATCAAGGCGTCAAGGATGATTTGACCCTGCCTTCCGACGGCCGATTGCCCGTGTCGCTGCTGGCGTCGTTCGAGGCCGCGCACGCGCGCTCCGACCATATGCGGCGGGCGGCCAAGGTGGTAAAGCGGGCGCTCAAAAGATGCGGCGTCAACGTGCCCGCGCCGCTCAAATCGCGGTTGCGCCGTATTTTTTAAATTCATGGACGGCGCCGCAAACCGCCGCCGCCATCGCGTCAGGGAAGATCGTCCCGCGCGCGCGCCAAGCGCTGTTGTGGCAAGCCAAGAAGATGACCAAGGCCGTCGGGGGCGAGCGCTACCTGAACTTCCGAGAGGCGCTGGCCAGACTGCGACACCATTGACTGTTCCGCCCATATCGAAAATCGAGGCCGCCGCTGCAATGTTGATCTCAACAACTCCGTGGGCGCTCATACAGATGGACAAACGGCGATCAAAGCCGAAGCAGGCTTCGACGACCCTGCGCAATGACTGCAATTTCGCTTAGCTAAAGATTGAGTGGTATCCTCCAACAGCAATCTAAATCAGGACAACTAAGATTGGGACATCAAACCGCGGAGGACGCCGCAGGGACGCAGAGAAAGACCAGCCTTGATCGTTCTCTGCGCGCCTGCGGCGTCCTCCGCGGTTTGACTATCCGTACTAATCTTACGTGGTCTGATTTAGACTCTTATCTCGACTTACTGTTTAATTGCTGACTTTAATATACGGATCGACAAGTTTAATGATGAGACTGCTCACCCAATCCGATGTTCGGCGATCCATCTCGATGCGCGAGGCGGTGGAGGTCGTCAAACGCGCCTTCATCGAGCTATCCACAGGCCGCGTCGATGTCCCGCTGCGAATAGCGTTGTCGCAACCGAAGCATGACGGCATAACGTTGTTTATGCCTGGATATTTGAGCGACTCCGAATCGCTCGCGGTCAAAGTAGTCTCCGTCCACGACCGGAACGCCGAACGCGATCTGCCTCTAGTCAACGCCGTCGTCATCGTGATTGACCCGGCCACGGGCCAAGCGGTCGCCGCGATGGAAGGCGGCTATTTGACTGCGTTGCGGACCGGCGCGGGGAGCGGCGCGGCGACCGATCTGCTCGCCCGCCAGGACGCCGAAGTCGCGGCGATCATCGGCGCAGGCGCGCAAGCTCGCGCGCAGGCGCTCGCGATCGCCGCCGTGCGCCAGGTCAAACGCATCTGGATTTACTCGAGACGCCGCGAACGGGTCGACGAGATGATCGTCGATATACGGCCACAACTCGGGACGTCAATCGAACTACTCGCGGCCGATTCGCCGTCGCAGGCCGTGCGCGAAGCCTTGGTGGTTTGCGCCGCGACGACTTCGTCAACTCCGGTGTTCGACGGCGCCGATCTGCGGCCGGGCGCACACGTCAACGGCGTGGGGTCGTATAAACCCGAAATGCAGGAGATCGATTGCGGCGCGCTCCGGCGCGCGTCGAAGATCGTAGTCGACTCGCGCGAAGCGGCGATGGCCGAGGCCGGCGACCTGATCATCGCAATCGAACGCGGCGAGATTCAACCTTCGGACGTTTACGCCGAGATCGGCGAGATCGCCGCCGGCTTGAAACCGGGACGTCAGGACGACGACGAGATCACATACTTCAAATCAGTCGGCAACGCCGCGCAGGACGCCGCCGTCGCGCAGGCGGTCTATCAACGAGCATTGCAGGAAGGTCTCGGAGTCGAAATTGATTTGTCGAAATAAGCTGTCATGTGAAATTTTCGAGGCGGTTTCATTTTCCATTTGCCATATTACATTTTTCATTTGTCATCGCCGAGGAGTCACAAACCCGGCGATGACAAATGAAAAATGTAATATGGCAAATGGAAAATGACCTGATGACTAAATGACGTTCAAACCACTAACACAAGTCTCGAACTGGAACCCGCCTTCTGATTGGCGCAGGATCACGACCATTGACGCGCACACCGAAGGCGAGCCGTTTCGCGTCATCACCGGCGGCTTCCCCGAACTGCCCGGCGATACGATGCTGGAGCGGCGGCGCTACGCCAAAACGCATTACGACGATTTGAGAACCGCGTTGATGTGGGAGCCGCGCGGGCACGCCGACATGTACGGCTGCATCGTCACGCCTCCCGTCACTCCCGGCGCCGACGCGGGCGTCCTCTTCATTCACAACGAAGGCTTCAGCACGATGTGCGGCCACGGCGTCATCGGATTCACCACCGTGGCGCTGGAAACGGGCATGTTTCCGATGACCGAGCCCGAAACGACGCTGAAGATCGACACTCCCGCCGGCTTGGTCACTGCGCGCGGCAGAGTGAGCGAGGGGCGTGTCAAGAGCGTCTACTTTCACAATGTGCCGTCGTTCGTTCTGGAGCTCGACGCGGTAGTCGAAGCGCCGGGCCTGGGGCGAGTGGCATATGACCTCGCGTTCGGCGGGGCGTTTTACGCCTACGTCAAGGCGGAAGACCTCGGGCTTACATGCTCGCCCGAAGATTACCGGCGCTTGATCGAAGATGGAATGACGATCAAACGCGCGGTGGCGGCCGGCCGCGCCATCCCGCATCCGTTTGAAGAGGATTTGAGCTTTCTTTACGGCGTGATCTTCATCGGCCCGGCTTCGGACGCGAGGCGACACAGCCGCAACGTCTGTGTCTTCGCCGAAGGAGAGGTCGATCGTTCGCCTACGGGGACCGGCGTGAGTGGGCGTCTGGCCATTCATCACGCTCGCGGCGAGATCGGCGCCGGCGAACCCATCGTGATCGAGAGCGTCATCGGCTCACAATTCACCGGGAGGGTGGTAAAAACGACCACATTCGGCCCGTACGATGCGATTATTCCTGAGGTCGAAGGAACGGCGCGCATCACCGGAAGGCACGAGTTTTTGATTGATCCTGGTGATGAATTGAGGAATGGATTTCTATTGCGCTGAGAAAGCAAGGCGCCGCTTTGCCACAGAGCCACAGAGACAAAAACAGAAAGCTCAATGGAGATGCTTTCTTTCTCTTTATGACCTCTGTGGCTGCGGTGGCTCTGTGGCTGATTCAATTGTCAGGATTGTTCGACCTTCCATGAGGTCAAGACATATTCGAGATCGAGTTCACGCCAATCGCAGCGCAGAAGTATCTTGTCTTCGCCCGCCACCCAGAGGTTAGCCGCGGGGACTTCCAGGTTATCGGAATCCATCTGGAAGTGGGCCGCTTTAAACCTCCCTGCCGGGACTTCCACTTCTTCCTCGCCGATGAATTTGACGCGGCAGGTCTCCACTCGGCCTAGCGGCCCGTCGGCGCCGTCCAGTCGAGTCGAAGTGTTGTAGAAAATCCGCAGTTGCTCGCCGCCTTTCTCCCGGTCGTAGTTGAAATACATCCAGCCGTCCAGCATCACGGCGTGGGTCGCGATCGAAAAGAAGTCTTTCGGGACAGTGAGCGTTTGAACCGAATGGCCGGTTTCGTCGCCGTCGGCGATCACGTCCATCGAGCCGCCCTGGACGCGGAAATAGCCGGAGCCGATCAACCGATCGGCGGCTTGCAATCGAATGAACGCGTCCACCGGGCGGCCATCCTTCCTGCGCGTGTAGATCACATCGCGGACCAATTTAGAATCGTCGGTCATCGCCAGGCACCGCATGGTGACCGTGCCGTCGCAGTTGCGGGTCAGGCTCCAATCCTCGCGCCCGCGCTCGCCCCCCGTCGATTTCTTGCGGTAAGACAGACGCCCGTATTGATATTTGAGCTTCGACATCAGTTGGAGAGTGGGACAGACTGAAGTCTGTCCGCCCATAAATCATGCCACCCACGGACAGACCGAAGTCTGTCCATCAATCGCCACGGACAGACTAAAGTCTGTCCCACTATCGGCCTCCGCCGACTGCCCTGCTGAGCATTCCAGCGATGTCGTCAACCGCCGAGCCGTCGCGGTTCATGTCAAACATGGAAGACAATGCGCCCAGTAACCCTTGATCTCCGCCGGTCTGCTGAGCAGCATTGCCAAGCTCTCTCGGCAGATCGCCCACGTCCATTCCTTCTTCGCGACGCGCGCGTCCGAGCGCGCCCATCACGATCGGCGCCAGCATCATCAACAGCGGCCCGACTTTGCTCAGATCGAGTCCGCTGGCCTGACTGACTCCGCGCTCGACGGCGCCTTCCTGGGCGCCGAATATGTGGCCGAGTATGCCCGCGCCCCGCCCAGATAAATAATCGCCGAGAAATCCGCCCAGGTCGTCAAGTATGCTCCCGTCATGATCGCGATCGAGCGCGCCGAGCAATGACGCCGCGCCCGATTGACTCGCGCTTATATTCGCCAGTCCGCCGAGTAGCATCGGCAGCGCGGCCTGAATGGCGTCGCTCGTCGCGCCCTCGTCGGCTCCCAATTGCAGACTGATCTGTTTGATCGTGTCGCTGTTCAACGCGTTATTTAGTAATCCCGTCAAATCCATAGCCCTCCTCCTCGGAAAAATGTACCGTAGGTTGTCCAACCTGCGGAGGCTTGATTGTTGAAGCCTTTAGTTGCTATCAAGCGGCTTGGTTGTGAAGCCCTCCGCAGGTTAGACAACCTACGGTACGTGGCGCGCCGCGATTTTCATTCTTTCAGGGCGTCGCTCATTGCGGCATGAACGACTCCTCGGAAAATGTCCGACAAGCTTCCAGCTTGTCGCTGTCTTCCTGAGTCGCCCACAGCCTGAAGCCTCGACAAGCTGGAAGCTTGTCGGACATTGCGCGGCGCGCTTTTCATTCTTTCACAGCGCCGCGACCGGCATGAAGGCTCCTCTCCTGGCGTCGCTCATTGCGACATGAACGAACCCTTGATATTTGCGGCAGCGCTTTGATCACGTTTGTTAATTATTGTCTATGAGTCATTGCCTTTCGCGCCATTTCACATCGGATTGCGCGCCGGGTGATTGTGATTTCCCTGTAAGCGCAACTATAATCCCCGCCGCGCTGACCTGCAAAATATATTCCAGATCATCAGAGACTGATTCAAGGCATGAAGTTCGAAGCTGATAAAAGATCCGGCTCGGTCGCATCACGTAATCTACGTGAAGCTTTGAGTGAAGCATTGGGCAAGGCGTCGGGCGAGGCTTCGGCGGCGATTGCTTACGTCGCGCTTCTGGCGGTCGTCGCGGTCGCCGCGCCCGGTTTCTATTCGTTCGCCAACCTGCGCGATCTGGCCATAGGCAATGCGCCTGCGCTGATCGTGGCCGTCGGAATGACGATGGTCATTCTGACGAGACAGATCGACATTTCCGTCGGGTCGCAATTCGCCGTCTGCAGCGTGGCAGCCGGCCTCATTGCAAAGATGACGGCGAAGACCGGAATGCCGATCATCGCGGTCTTCGTTGCGGTCGCGCTGATCGGATGCGCGTTCGGGGCGATCAACGGCGTGTTGGTCGCGCGATTGAACATCCCCTCTATTGTGGCTACGCTCGCCGTGATGGTCGCCATGCGCGACGGATTGCGCTGGGCGACCGAAGGCGCATGGGTTCAAGGACTGCCGCGCGAGTTCCAATGGTTCGGACTGGGCCAATCAGTCGGGCAGGTTGTGATCGTCGTCGTCGCAATAGCGGTCTTCGCGGCCTTCGCTTGGGGATTGAAAAACCTCGCGGCGGGCCGCGCGGTCTACGCCGTAGGCTCCGACGCCGAAGCGGCCAGGCTGGCGGGCGTCGAACCACGGCGCGTGATCTTCGGAGTCTTCACGCTGATGGGCGCGTTAACGGGCGTCGCCGCGACCCTCGATTCGATCCGATTCACAGACATTCAAAGCAACGCCGGCGTCGGGATCGAACTGAAGGCCATCGCAGCGGTCGTGGTCGGCGGGACGGCGATCAACGGCGGGCGCGGCAGGATCGTGGGCACGCTCATCGGCGTCGCGCTGCTGGGCACGATCGGCACGGCGGGCGCCTTCCTAGGCGTCAATCCGTTTTGGGAGAAGGCCATTCAGGGCGCGATCATTCTCGCGGCGGTCGCCTCAGACGTGGTCTTTGCGCGCGCCCGCCGGCGCCACGAACTTCAAGATCGAATGGAGACGCAAGCCTCATGACGTCGTCAATTACATTCGCGACCGAAGAGCCGTTGTGGCGTCGACTGTTTCCGAACCACGAATGGGCGTTGGTGGCCATGCTGTTTGTCGAAACGGCCGTCTTCGCCTTCATCGGCGACAATTTCTTCACCGGCGCGAACGGGTTCGAGATCATCCGGCTGAGCGTCGAGGTCGGGCTGCTGGCGATGGCGCTGACGCCGGTGATCATCAGCGGCGGGATCGATCTGTCGGTCGGTTCGATGATGGGGTTGTCGGCGATCGTCTGCGGCTGGCTGTGGCGCGACGCCGGACTGCCCATCTGGGCGAGCGCGGCGTTGACGTTAGCGCTGGGGCTGCTCGGCGGCGGGTTGAACGCGCTGCTGATCGCGCGGTTCAATCTGCCGCCGTTGATCGTCACGCTCGGAACCTTTTCGCTCTTTCGCGGATTGGCCGAAGGAATGACGGGCGGCGTGGACAACTACACCGGATTCCCCCAAGAGTTTCTGTTTCTCGGACAGGGTTTTCTGTTCGGTATTTTGCCGCCGCAGACTCTGGCGCTGATCGCAGTCGCGGTCTTTTACTTCTTGCTGCTGCATCGCACGATCATCGGTCGCAGCCTTTACGCCATAGGCTTTTCCGCCGAGGGAGCGCGATACGCCGGCGTTCCCGTGGCGCGTCGCGTCGGCCTCGTCTATCTGCTCTCAGGACTGGCCGCGAGCCTGGCGGCGGTCATCTACATCGCGCATCTGGGGCAAGCGAAATCGGACGCCGGCGCCGGCTACGAGTTGATGGCGATTACGGCGGTCGTGCTCGGCGGGACCTCGATCTTCGGCGGGCGCGGCACGCTCTGGGGCACGGCGCTCGGGCTGTTCGCCATCGTGATTTTACAAAACGGATTGAGACTGGCCGCGCTGCCCGCCGAATTGGCCGGCATTCTGACCGGGGCGTTGCTCGTCATCACAATATGCGTTGATCGCTTTATGTTCGTAGTCCCGCCTTCAGGCGGAAAGGCGGTTCAAGTTGGAATTCCGCCCGAAAGCGGGACTACGAACGTTTCTTTAGAGGAATTCGAAGTGAAAAACTCCCAAGTCGCAATTCTCAGCGCGGTCATTCTGGCCGCCGCCTTGATCGTCGCGGGCAGCAACTGGCTGCTCGTCCGCTCGCTCAAGGAAGGGTCGAATAACGCGGCGGCGGCGTCATCCGCCCCGGCCAAACGCCTGACCGTCGCGATGATGCCGAAGGCCAAGGGCGATCCCTATTTCGTCAGTTGCCGCAAGGGCGCCGAAGAGGCCGCGCGCGAACTCGGCGTCGACCTGATCTGGGACGGCCCGACCGACCTCGACCCGGTCAAGCAGAACGAAGTCGTCGAAGGCTGGATCACTCGCGGCGTCGATGTCATCGCAGTGAGCGTCGAAAACAAGGTCGGAATTTCGACCGTGCTCAAGAAAGCGCGCGAGCGCAACATCCGCGTGCTGACCTGGGACGCCGACGCGCTAGAAGACGCGCGAGACTTCTTCATCAACCAGGCCACGCCGCAAGGCATCGGCTACACGCTGACCGACGAAGCCGCGCGCATCCTGGGCGGCAAGGGAGAATTCGCGATTATCACCGCGTCATTGAGCGCGGCCAATCAGAACGAATGGATCAAACACATCAAGGCGCGGCTGGCTGAAAAATATCCCGACCTGAAACTCGTGGCCACTCAACCGAGCGACGGCGACCGCGGCCGCGCCTTCACCGAAACGCAGACCGTCTTGAAAGTTCACCAGAACGTGAAATTGATCATGGGCATCGCGGCTCCCGCGGTCCCCGGCGCGGCCGAAGCCGTCAAACAATCGGACCGCAAAGACGTGAAGGTTATCGGACTATCGCTGCCGAACCTCTGCAAGCCTTTCGTACACGACGGCGTGATCGAAAGCGTGGTGCTGTGGAACACGCTCGACCTGGGCTACCTGACGGTCTACGCGGCGAATGAATTGGGCGCCGGGAAATTGACGCGCGGCGCCGGCGAGTTGAAAGCGGGTAAGCTGGGCGTGATCCAAGTGCGCGAGTCCGACGTGTTGTTGGGCGCGCCGTTTATTTTCAACAAGGCGAATATTGATCGTTTCGACTTCTAAATCAAACCACGTAACATCAGTACAGATATTTAACCGCCGCAGGCCGCAGAGGTACGCAGAGAAAGAACAGTCTTGATCTTTCTCTGCGTACCTCTGCGGCCTCTGCGGCCTCTGCGGCCTCTGCGGCCTCTGCGGCCTCTGCGGCCTCTGCGGTTGGATGTCCCAATCTTATTGTTGGTCTCAATGCCTCTGATTCCGGTTATTTGACCGGTACAGAACGCCCTGTTACTGGTAGAATCTTTTTCTCACTCCCCAACTCCCTTCCCCATCGCTCTGCTTGAATCGAACAAATCGAGAAAAGAATTAAAAATGAGGAGGGAGAGGAATGAGAAGATCAGAAGCGAAATTCGTCCACCGGTTTATTCTGTCGGTGGCGATGATCCTGCCGCTCGCCGCCGCCGCGCAAACACCCAGCCCGATTCAACTCCGCGGCGCGGGCATCCCGCGCAAACTGACGCTGGCTCAAGCTGAACAATTGCTGTTGCAGCGCAACCTGGCCGTGCTGGCCGCCAGATATCAGGTGGACGCCTTCCGCGCGGCCAGGCTGATTGCCAGCTTCAAGCCCAACCCGACACTAATGCTGGGCGCGGAACAGTTCATTCTTTCAAGCAATTTCTTCCGAGACCTCTTTCGCACCAATACGAACACAGCGGCGGAGACGACCTATACCGTCCGATACGACCGGTTGATCGAGCGCGGCGGGAAGCGCGAGATCCGCACTGAACTGACCACTTACCAACTCAATGCCGGCGAAGCGCAGATGCTCGACGCGGCTCGCACAGAGCTTTATCAATTGCGGCAGGCTTTCACCACCGCCGCGTTGGCGCGCGACAACCTGGCGCTGGCCGAAGCCACGAGGCAGGAATACGACCAGACCATCAGGTTGACCGAAGCCAAGGTCGAGAACGGCGATCTGGCCCGCGTCGAACTCTATCGCGCGCAGGTGGCCGCCTTGCCATATCAACAGGCCGTGCAGCAGGCGCGGACGTCTTATCAACAGGCGACCCGCGACATCCTCAACCTGCTCGGCGCGCGGGTCGAAGACGTGTCGCTAATCAAGCCGGTCGTTGACGATAACAAGGCTCAGGTCGTCAATGCGTCTTTTCACACAGGCGCCACAGGAGACGGAGCGGTTGATCCGGATCGCGCGGACTCATTGATCGACGCGCCGCTCGATATTGAGTTCAAATTCGATGATCGCCCGGTTATTCTGACGCTGGCCGAGTTGCGCTTGATCGCGCTGGCCGAACGGCCGGATGTGATCGCGTCGCGCAATATATACGGAGCCGCCAATAAAGCGGTGGCGCTGGCCAGGGCGCAGCGCACGCGCGATGTCCTGGTCGGCGTGTTCTATCAGCGCATCGGCTCGGACAACACCCTCGGCGTCAACGTTTCGTTCCCGCTTCTCGTGTATAACAAAGGCTACGCCGCGATCTCGCTGGCCGCAGCCCAACAAGAGTCCGCCATCTCGCTGGCGCGCGAGGCCGAGCTGCGGGCTGTGACCGACGTCGAGAAGGCTTATCTCGCTTATCAGTCGGCGCGGCGAATCCTGAACATCTATAGCTCATCCACGATCGAACGGGCGGGCAGACTGAAAACCATAGCCGCGCTCAGCTACCAAGAAGGCGCGACCAGCCTTTTGGAACTGCTCGACGCCGAGCGCGGCTACAACCAGACGATCAGCTCGTACAACCAGGCCCGCGCCGATTACCAGTCGGCGCTCTGGCAGTTGGAACAGGCCATCGGCAGACCACTGAGGTAGAGCGAGGAAATCGGGGGTGAGAGAATGCCACCGGAGCTGCCCGACCGGAGCGACGATGACGTCATGGACGATCAACCGGGAGAACCTGTTGATCCGCCGGTTCCCGATTCCGGCCCGCCCAGGCGTCCGCGCCGGCGCCGGCGACTCTTCGTGGCCGGCGCGATCGTCCTGATCGCCCTTCTCGGCGCCTTGATCTACTGGCGCTATCGCTCAACGCATGAAGCGCCTCCGGCAAAAGGCGTCGAGGAAGTCCCCCCAAACGTCGTCTTCGCCACTGAAGACCAGTTGAAAAACCTGACCATCGAACCCGTCGCCGCGCGCGACTTCACGGTCGACCGCGAAGTGACCGGCAGGGTCGGCTTCAATGAAGACCGCCTGACGCCGGTCTTCCCCGCTTATTCAGGCCGCGTCGTAGAAGCGCTCGCCACCAAAGGCCAGTTCGTGCGCATGGGACAGCCGCTGCTGGTCATCGAATCGCCGGATTACGTCGAGGCCCAAAACAATCTGGCCGTCGCGCGCGGCGACCTGGACAGAGCGACGGTCAATTTGAAGACGGCGCAAGTCAGCGCCGAACGCGCGCGGAGGCTCTTCACCTACGAAGCCATCTCCAAAAAAGATTTGCAGAGCAGCGAGGCGGCGCTGGCGCTGGCGCTGAGCGAATTGCAGCGGTCGCGGGGCGCGCTGAGAGTGGCGCAGGCCAGATTGGAGTTGTTCGGTAAAACGGCCGGCGCCGTCAGAAGGCTGAAAGCGGGCGCCGACAGGCGCATCACAATCGCCTCGCCCATCTCCGGCACGGTTGTGGAGCGCCAGGTCGGGCCGGGGCAAGTCGTCAAGCCCGACGGGCCGGCCCCGCTTTTCCAGATCTCCGACCTGTCGGATCTGTGGGTACATGGCGACGTGTTTGAAAGCGACCTGGCCCGCATTCGATTGGGCGCGCCGGCCAAGATCAGCGTCGAGAGCTATCCGAATCGCGTCTTCCCGGCGCGCGTCTCATTCATCAATCCGACGGTCGATCCGGTGACGCGCACGGTTCACGTGCGTTGTCGGGTGAGCAACCCGCGCGGCCTGCTCAAACCCGAGATGTTCGCCAGGATGACGATCGTCGCCGCCGCCAAACAATCGGTTCCGGTCATCCCGGCGAGCGCGGTGGTCGGCAGCGGCGAAATTTCGTTCGTGCTGGTCGAAGAAGCGCCCGGGCGCTTCCGCAAACGAAAGGTCGAGATCGGCCACGAGGTGGACGGCAGCGTGATGATCAAAAGCGGGTTGAAGGTGGGCGAACGAATCGTGACGAAAGGCGCGGTGTTACTGATCCGATGAACAGACTGATCGAAATAGTGTTGCGCGAGCGGATACTGGTGATCGCGCTGGCCGCCGCCTTGTTGGCGGGCGGCGCGTTTGCGCTGAAGTATCTCAACATCGAAGCCTATCCCGACCCTTCGCCGCCGCTGATCGAGATCATCGCGCAGCAACCGGGCTATTCCGCCGAAGAGATGGAGCGGCAGATCACGATTCCGCTCGAGACGCAACTCAACGGCATGCGGGGACTCGAGCACCTGCGTTCGGTCTCGCTCTTGGGCCTGACCAACATCAGATGTTATTTCGGATACTGGACCGATTATTACTTCGTCCGGCAGGAAGTCCTGAACCGGCTGAGCCTGACGCCGCTGCCTGCCGGCGTGCAACCGACGCTCTCGCCGGAATCGGCGATCGGCGAAATCTACCGCTACGAACTCAGGGGCGACGGCTATTCGCTGATGGATTTGAAGACGACGCAGGATTGGGTCTTGGAGCGCCAGTTCAAACAGGTTCCGGGCGTGATCGACGTGGTCGGCTTCGGCGGCCAGACCAAACAGTTCCACGTCGAGCTCGATCCGAACAAGCTGATTCTGTTCGGCGTCTCCGTGCCGGATGTGATGCGGGCCATCTCCAACAGCAACGCGAACGTCGGCGCGAACTATCTGGAAATAGGCCAGCAGAGCTATAACGTGCGGGGCATCGGGCTGTTCCGCGACACCGAGGACATCGGCGAGGTCGAGGTCGCCGAACGCCGGGGCACGCCGGTTTACGTCAAACAACTCGGCGAGGTCAACGTCGGCGCGAAGCAGCCGCTGGGCCGCGTCGGGCGCGATTACAACCCCGACATCGTGCAGGGCGTGGTCTTGATGCGCAAAGGCGAAAAGTCCAGGCCGACGCTCGAGGGCGTCCACAAGAAGGTCGAAGCGCTGAACAACGGCGCGCTGCCGAAAGACATGAAGATCGTCCCGTATTACGACCGCACCGATCTGATCAAGATCACCACCCGGACGGTCACGACCACGCTGATCAAGGGAATGGCCCTGGTGGCTTTCATTCTGCTGGCGTTCCTCGGCAATCTGCGCGCGGCGCTGGTGGTGGCCGTCTCGATCCCGCTCTCGCTGATGTTCACCTTCATCGTTATGGTGATTCGCGGCGATTCGGCCAATTTGATCTCGATGGGCGCGATCGATTTCGGGATCATCGTGGACGCTTCGGTGGTGATGGTCGAAAACATCGTCCGGCATCTGGGCGAAGCTTCGCCGTTCGGCGCCGACGTGAGGCGCATCGTGGCGGCGGCGGCGCGCGAAGTCGTCAGGCCGATCTTCTTTGCGACGGCGGTCATCGTCACGGCCTTCCTGCCACTGTTCACGATGACCGGCGTCGAGGGCAAGATCTTCGGCCCGATGGCGATGACCTACGGCCTGGCGCTCAGCGGCGCGTTGATCCTGGCGCTGACCTTTTCGCCGGCGATGTCGTCGCTGGCGCTCAAGCCGAGGCCCGGCGAGCCCGAGACATTCCTCGTCAGATGGATTCGCGCGGGTTACGACAGGGCGTTACGCGCCACGCTGCCCCGGCCCGCGATCACGGTCGGCCTGGCGATGATCGCGCTCGTCGCGGGCGGCGTGATGTTTTCCCGCCTCGGCGGCGAGTTCATGCCGAAGCTCGAGGAGGGCAACATGTACGTGCGCGCCACGATGCCGAACTCGATCTCGTACTCGTACGCCAGCCAGCTCGCCGACCAGATGCGCGCGATCTTCAAGAGACATCCCGAGGTGACCACGGTCATCAGCCAGTTGGGGCGCCCTGACGACGGCACCGATCCGACCAGTTATTTCAACTGCGAATTCATCGTCGGGCTGAAGCCGTTCGACCAATGGCCGAGGGGCCGCGTCAAAGCCGATCTGATCAAGGAGTGCAATGACGAACTGCAGCGAATCCCTGGCGTGGTCTTCAACTTCTCGCAGACCATTCAGGACAACGTCGAAGAGGCGATGTCAGGCGTCAAGGGCGAAAACTCGATCAAGCTTTTCGGCGACGATCTCGAAAAGCTGTCGGCGACGGCCAACCGGATAAGGGACGTGATGGCGGGGATTCCCGGCGTGGCCGACCTCGGCGTCTTCCTCGAACTCGGCCAGCCGAATCTGCTGATCCGCGCCGACCGGGAGCAGGCGGCGCGCTACGGCATCCTGGCGGGCGACGTCAACGCGACGGGGCAGGCGGCCATCGGCGGCCAGTCAGTGACTCAATTTCTCGACGGCGAAAAGCGATTCGACGTCGTCGTGCGATTCCTGCCGCAGTTTCGCCAGAGCGTCGAAACGATCAGCGACATCCAGATCCACTCGCCCGAGGGAAAGCGCCTCCCGCTCAAACAACTGGCCCAGATCGACAAACAGACCGGCGCGGCCTTCATTTACCGCGAAGACAACAAACGTTACATCCCGATCAAATTCAGCGTCCGAGGGCGAGACCTGCAAGGCACGATTGAAGACATCCAGTCGCGGATCCAATCGCAGGTAAAATTGCCCGCCGAATACCACTACGAAATCTCGGGCGAGTTTCAGGAATTGCAGCAGGCGTTGGGCCGGCTGGCGATCACCGTTCCAGTCAGCATCCTGATCATCTTCTTCCTGCTTTACAACACGTTCCGCAGCCTGGGCGATGCGGCGCTGCTTCTCGGCGTGATGCCGTTCGCGGTGACCGGCGGCGTGTTCACGCTGTTCATTACCGGAACGCACTTCAGCATCTCTTCGGCGGTCGGCTTCCTTTCGCTATTCGGCGTCTATGTGCTGGACGGCGTGATCCTGATCTCGCAGATCAAGCAACTGCGCCAAGAAGGCGCGCCTCTGCGCGAGGCCGTCGAGCGCGGCGCCGAGCTGCGAATGCGCCCGGTGCTGATGACGGCGCTGGCGGCCGCGATCGGGTTGCTGCCCGCGTCGGTCGCCACGGGCATCGGTTCGGAAACGCAGCGCCCGCTGGCCCGCGTAGTAGTCGGCGGGATACTGACCTCGGCGACGGTGGTCCTGCTCGTGCTGCCGACGATCTACTTGGCGGCGCATCAGTGGCTGGAACGGCGACGGCCCGGAACGGGATCCGATCAGCCGGGGCGTGGGAACGTGGTCAATGTCTAAATCGGACCCTACAACAATAGGACATTAGCCACAGAGATCACAGAGAACACCGAGGGAAAAAGCCTACGTTCACTCCGCTCTGTGCCCTCTGTGCCCTCTGTGGCTAATTCCTCTGTCCCAATCTTGTCCGGTCCGATTTAATGTTCATGCGCCGTTCGCTCGAAACCGGAACTTATCAATGCCCAGCCGCTTGATGCGAAACTCGAGCGTCGAGGACGCAAGCCCCAACGCTTTCGCCGCTCCTGTCGGCCCTGAAATGCGGCCACGCGAAGCGCGCAAGGCGGATTCGACGGCCTCGCGCTCCTGCGTTTGAAGCCGTTCGTTCACACCTCCCACAGCGGTAGCGCTCGGCAATACGTCAGGCTCCACACGCAGCGCGCCGTTGCGCGAAAGAATCACGGCCCGCTCGATCACATTTTCCAACTCGCGCACGTTACCCGGCCAGTGATAAGACGCCAGCAGATTCATCGCGCGACGGTCAATCCGGCTGATCACCCGACCGAACCGCTCGCCGTGTTTGGCGGCGAAGTGAGAGGTCAGCATCGGAATATCTTCGACGCGTTCCCGCAGCGGCGGCAAATGGACGGGGAAGACATTCAACCGGTAGTAGAGATCGCTGCGGAATCGGCCCGCCCGCACGTCTTCGGCCAAATCCCGATTGGTAGCCGCCACGATCCGCACGTCCACGCGCACGGTCTCGCCGCCGCCCAGCCGCTCGAATTCACGCTCCTGCAAGACGCGCAACAACATTACCTGCATTTCGTGCGGCAACTCTCCGATCTCGTCCAGAAAGAGCGTGCCGCCGTTGGCCTGTTCGAATCGCCCTTTGCGACGCGCCACGGCGCCGGTGAAAGCGCCGCGCTCGTGGCCGAACAATTCCGAAGCCAACAAGGTGTGCGGAATGGCGGCGCAGTTGAATTTGACCAGCGGCCCGCGCGCGCGAGGCGAAAGGCGATGAATCGCGCGCGCGATCAACTCCTTGCCCGTCCCGGTCTCGCCTGTGATCAGGACTGTGGCGTCAGTCACGGCGACCTGCTCGACGGCGTCCAGCGCGCGGCGGATCGACGGCGAATCGCCTACGATCTCGTCGAACTTCTGGCCCCGGCACAATTGCTCACGCAGCACTATGTTCTCCTGCTCCAATTGGTCGCGCAGTTTGCGAATCTCCTCGTTGGCCAGCGCATTCGCCACGGCCACGGCCAGCGTTCTCGATATGACTTGAAGGATCGCCAGATCGCTGTCAGTAAAAGCTTTCGGCTCTGCGCGGCTGAAGGCGGCTACGCCAATCAACTTTTCACGGACAATCATCGGGATCGAGGCGTAAGCGCGAATGCCGCTTGCGGCCAGATGAAACTCATGCTCATACCAGGCTTCCTTCGCAAACAGATCGTTGCAAGCATAAGGCGCGCCGTCCACCTTAAGCTTTATATTCATCGGGTCGTAAGGTATCAGTGGGCGAATCGGCGTCTCGACCTGACGAACGAATTCGGGACGGCCAAAGTATTCTTGCAACGTTTCTCCTTCACGGCGCGGGAAACCGACAATATGCGCCGTATAGCAATCGTGATCCGCGCCGTCGAAAGAAATGATCGCGACGCCGTCATAGGGAACGACCGGAACCAAAACCTGGGTGATGGCTTCGAGCACGCCTTGTAATTCCCTCTCAGTGCTGACCGCCTCCCAGGCTCGCAAGACCAGAATCTGTCGTTGTTCCAACTTGGGGTCTTTAATGGGTTGCAGTTGTGTTGTTGTGAGCATAGTCGGAGTATAACAAAAAGCGCAGCCTTGTCGTGAATTCGCAAGATATTGCGAATTTTGCGCCGCGAGACGGTTGACGACCGAAGTTTAGACTTTGTTTTTTCAATCAGTTACGTCGCCCAACCGAGTTGGCGCCGAAGTCGCATCGCAATATATTGGCGATTGCCGTGCCTTAAAGTAGGGCAAACTTCCTGGAAACGCCGCCCATCCCTTCCTGCTTGCTTCGGTCAGTCGGTCACTGCCAGAAACCTCGAAGGCAAGGATGGGCGGCGCTCCCAGGGAGTTTGCCTTGTCCCATTCAATGACGTTTTCGAGAAAACATGGCAAACTGGCAGTTTGCCCTACCCTTGTCGATGGAGATTTTGATGATCGATTCTTTGCCGAATACGACTATGACTGCACAAAAGCCCTTTGACCGGGCCGCGCCCGCGATTGAAGTCCGCGACCTTGTCAAAGTATATGGTGGCAAGGTTCGCGCGCTCGACGGTCTGAGCTTCACAGTCGAGGCCGGGACGGTCTTCGCGCTGCTCGGCCCAAACGGCGCAGGCAAATCGACGACGATAAAAATCCTCAACACCTTATCGCGCCCCGATTCCGGCTCCGCGCGGGTCGCCGGCTTCGACGTGTTGAAGGAGCCGGAGCGCGTGCGCCGCGCCATTGGCTGCGTAGCGCAAAAGTCCGGCATTGACCTGGAAGGCACGGGGCGCGAGAACCTGACGCTGCAAGGCCGCATATACGGCCTTCGAGGGCAAGAGTTGAAAGACCGCGTGGGCGAATTGCTCAAACGTTTTCGGCTGGACGAAGCCGCGGACTCCGTCGCCCGCACCTATTCCGGCGGGATGCAGCGCAAGCTGGACATCGCGATGGGACTCGTTCACAGTCCGCGCGTGCTTTTTCTGGACGAGCCGACTACGGGGCTCGACCCCGAAGCGCGCGCGGGGCTGTGGGAGGACATTTCGCGGCTGGCGAATGAAGAGGGCATCACCGTCCTGCTGACCACGCACTATCTGGAAGAGGCCGACCAACTGGCCCGCCGGCTGGCCATCGTCGATCGCGGCAAACTGGTGGTCGAAGGGGCGCCGGATCAATTGAAGGGCGAACTGCTCGGCGACGCGATTCACATCGAATTCGCGAGCGCCGAGGCGGAAAGCCGTGTGCGCGAGGCGATCGAGAGGCTTGACGGCCTGAGCGAGATCGTCGTGGACGGCCACTCGCTGCACGCGCGGGCCGCGCAAGGGGCGACCGCCGTTCCGGGAACGCTCGCCGCGCTCGAATCGAAAGGATTGAAGGTGGCCTCGGTCAAAGTCGCGCGGCCTTCGCTCGATGACGTCTATCTGCACTATACCGGTCGGACCTTCAGCGAGGCCGACCAAGGCGCCCAGATGGGGCCGAAAGGAGCGCGATGATTTTTTTCATTCATTCTCTGTTTATGGCGCAGCGACATTTGCGCAATTTGTCGCGGCAACCCTGGTGGATCGTGATCTCGCTGGTCCAGCCGATCGTCTGGCTGTTGCTTTACGGCCAACTCTTCAAACGCGTCGTCGAGCTGCCCGGCTTCAACGCCAACTCATACATCAGCTTCGTCACTCCGGGCGTGGTCATTATGTCTGCGCTGTTCGCGGGCGGCTGGAACGGAATGGGCGTGATTATGGACATGAATCAAGGCGTGATGGATCGCCTGCTGGTCTCGCCGATCAATCGCGCGGCGATCATCACGGGCCGAATCCTCTCGATGTCCGCTGTGAGCATAGTTCAATCGCTCATCCTGATCACGCTGGGTTATGCCACAGGCGCCCGCTTCGCCGGCGGAATAGTCGGCGTCATCGTTCTGTTCATCTGCGGTATGTTGTTGGCGGCCCCGTTCGCCGCGTTGTCCAACGCGCTGGCGCTCGTCATGCGCAAACCGGAATCGGTCATCGGCGCGTCGAACTTCATCCTGATGCCGATGATGTTCCTTTCCCCGATCCTCATGGCCAAGAATGTCATGCCCGAGTGGATTCGCTCGGTCTCCAGATTCAACCCAGTGAACTGGAGCGTCGAGGCGGCGCGGGAGGCCCTGGGCGAGCACACCGACTGGAACTTCGTGCTCCTGCGAATCGGCTGCCTGCTGGCTTTCGCCGCCATCAGCGCGGCGCTGGCCACGCGCGCTTTCCGGGCTTACCAGCGTTCGGCGTGATTAAGGCGTCGTCACGGAAAATGATCGGGCCGAGCGGCGGATGAGAATCTTAAGCGGTTTGCTTTTAGAGCGGTTATCAAATCGGTGTACGGATTTATTCTTCGTCGCGGAGCGACGGTTGAGCTTAGGCCGGCGTTTTAACGCCGGCGCCCAGTGTGGGAGAAATTCCCAGTCGCGGAGCGACGGTTGAAGGAGGCGAAGAAAAGACGGTTGAATCCAGCGACGAACTCACAACAATCTCAACCGTCGCTCCGCGACTGGATAATCATTCACCACCCAACCGGCGTTAAAACGCCAATGTGATTAAGTTAATGGTAAACCGCTGGAAATAATGCGGTTAACCAGGTACAAGTAATAGCGTGAATAAAAAAACGAACTCCAACTCCTCTCTCGTCTGCGGCGCAAACTCGCCTCGGAAAAGACGTGTGAGAAATTTCGCACGGCGCCGACGG
>WNFU01002067.1_pt1 | contig 53805 bp, 49 predicted proteins | sample 5400121 | NCBI WGS metagenome assembly WNFU01 (sample SAMN13153360, study PRJNA577476) | soil metagenome | isolation source: 100 cm soil or saprolite under grassland replicate 1 | place: USA:California | collected 2016-06-15 | reverse complement strand
CAGCCGCGGTGTTGGGTTTCCTGGCTTGGCGGCTCTACCAAGCCGATGGCGCCGAGCACTCGTTGCTGCGTGCCGTCGCGGCCGCGATCCTGACTGCAATTGCGACGTTCGGCTTGATCATCCCTTCGCTCGGCCAACTGTTTCCGAGCGCGACGCTCGCCCGCATCCTGCGCGAGAGCGGTTGTGCGCGACCGGAGGCCGCTGCCGTGGGTTATCAGGAACCGAGCCTGGTATTCCTCGCCGGGACCGCAACCCGCCTCGCCGACACCGCGGGTGCCGCTGAGTTTCTGCGCGGCGGGGACTGCCGCTTCGCCTTCGTCGAAGCGCGCGAGGAAAGGAGTTTTGCCCAGCGCGCCGAAGCCCTCGGCGTGCGCTACCGCGCCGGCCCCCGCATCGATGCGATCAATATCAGCACCGGACGGCCGATCACGATCGCCGTTTTTCGCTCGGTAGGCTCCTCGTGAGCGTGCGGAGCCCGCTCAAGCAGGTGCCGGCGGAGCGCCCGGCTGCGCGGCTGCATTGGGTGCGCGCCAATATTAGCTGGTGCTTCGCGGTTTCGGGACGCCCATCGAAGTTTGCGGTGACACCGGTCTGGCGTGCGCTGCTTCGTCTGGCCGTCGGCTCCGTGGCAGGGATCGCCATCGTCGCAGCCACGATGATCCTAGTCGATGCCCCGGCAGTGACCGCGGCGCAGCGTGCGCCCTCCTGGCTGATCCAGGTCTTCGATCACATCACCGAGTTCGGCAAGTCGCTTTGGTTTCTGGTGCCGATCGCAGTTGCACTTGCCATGATTGCGTTGCTCGCCACGCCGGCGCTTCCGCGCATGTCCCGAGGGGTGCTCGCGGCGCTCGCCGTGCGGCTCGGTTTCTTGTTCTTTGCGATCGGTTTGCCGGGCTTGGTTTTTACGGTTGGCAAACGCCTGGTCGGCCGCGCCCGACCATTCGTGGAGGGGAGTGCGAATCCGCTCATCTACCGCCCGCTCGGCTGGAATGTTGAATATGCGAGCCTGCCCTCCGGCCATGCCATTGATGCGTTCGCCGCCGCCATGGCGATCGGCGCGCTATGGCCACGCGCGCGCTTTGTCCTGTGGACCTATGCCGTTCTCATCGCGGTGAGCCGCGTCGTGCTCACGGCGCATTTTCCCAGCGATGTCATGGTTGGAGCCGTCGTTGGCGTGATTGGTGCGCTGTTGGTGCGCGATTGGTATGCAGCGCGGCGGCTGGCCTTCGTGCTTTGCGCCGATGGAACCGTTCGACCATGGCCCGGTCCCTCGTTTGCGCGCATCAAAAGGGTTGCCGGGCAGCTGATCGCCCCCTAGAAGCTCGCCCCTGGCAAGATACACGTCGGCCGCCGCGCCGCCATGTCGGGCAAATCATGAGCGAAATTTTTGCAAGCGCCACCGCGCCGGCCGTTTCCATCGTCGTTCCGGTACGCAACGAAGCCGATAATATCGCGCCGCTGGTTGACGAGATCGCCGCCGCGCTCGACAAGGATCTCGCTTTCGAGCTCATCTACGTCAATGACGGCTCGACCGACCGCACGCAAGCGGAATTGACTCGGCTGATGGCGAGCCGTCCGTGGCTGCGACAGATCAGACATGAAATTTCATGCGGACAGTCGGCAGCGATATCAAGCGGCGTGATTCATGCGCGAGCAGCGATCGTCGTCACTCTCGATGGCGACGGCCAGAACGACCCCGCCTTCATTCCCGCGCTGCTCGCGGCGATGACGAAGGCGCCCCATATCGGCCTCGTCGCCGGGCAGCGGGTTGGCCGTCAGGCAACCGGTTTCAAGAAGTTCCAGTCGCGTGTCGCCAATGCCGTGCGCAGCGTTGTGCTGCGCGACGGCACCCGCGATACGGGTTGTGGACTGAAGGCCTTCCGCCGCGATCTCTTTCTAAGGCTGCCATATTTCGACGGATTGCACCGGTTTCTTCCCGCGCTGGTGCGGCGCGAAGGCTATGCTATCGGCTATGTTGACGTCGTAGACCGCCCACGCCGCGCCGGCACGTCGAATTACGGCATGTGGGACCGGCTTTGGATCGGGATACTCGACCTGCTCGGGGTCTGGTGGCTCATCCGCCGCCGGCGTCACATTGCGCAGGTCTCGGAGGTGAAACGGAATGCTGATTGATCTCTCGCAAGCGGTCGGCAGTTATCTGCACGAAGTCTTTGTCGCCAAGTTCCAGTGGTGGGTGGTGCTCGGATACGTGGCGCAAATTATGTTCACCATGCGGTTCCTCGTGCAGTGGATCGCCTCCGAACGCGCGGGAAAAATGGTGATGCCGATCGCCTTCTGGTTCTTCTCGATCGGCGGCGGCGTGCTGCTATTGGCCTACGCGCTATACATCCGCGACCCGGTGTTCATCCTGGGCCAGGCATTCGGCGTTTTCGTCTATGGACGCAATCTTTATTTCGAGTTGCGTGACCGCCGCAGCGCCAAGGCTGCGACGTGAAAATGGGTATCGCCATTATTGCGGACACTCCGGTTGCCGGACACGCGCTGGCTGCTATGCTCGCAACGGCGATAGCGGACACGGGAGGCCGAGATGACGTTGACCGTTGCAACGACATCTGAACGCCATGCCGCCGGACGAATCGAGATGGTCCCGACCGGGCGAGCGCTCGGCGCCGAGGTGCGGGGCATCGATCTCAGGGAACTCGGCGAGGCCGCGTTTGCGCGGCTGATGCAGGCGTGGCACCAGCATTCGGTGGTGCTGATCCGCGACCAGAGCCTCAGCGACCAGGAGCTGATCGCCTTCAGCCGCCGCTTGGGGGCTCTCGACTGGGCGCCCATTCAGGAAACAGGCCGCCGTTTCGTCGAGGGCCTGCCGGAGATTTACATCGTATCCAACGTCAAAGTGAACGGCGAACCGATCGGTAGCCTCGGCGACGGCGAAGCGGTGTGGCACACCGACATGTCGTATCTCGACGTGCCGCCGAAGGCGAGCATACTGTATTCTCTCGAAGTGCCGCCGGTCGGGGGCAACACGTCGTTCTGCACGATGTATGGCATCTACGAGGCGCTGCCTCAGGGGCTCAAGGACCGCGTCGCCGGCCTCAAGATCAAGCACGACGGCACCTACAATAGCGGCGGCTATCTGCGCCAGGGCGTGACGCCGACCGACAACCCGATCACCTCGCCAGGCGCGGTGCATCCGCTGGTCTGCACCCATCCGGACACCGGTCGGCGCATGCTTTATCTCGGGCGCCGTCGTAACGCCTACCTGGAGGGGCTAACGCTTGCGGATTCCGAGGCGCTGCTCGACGAGCTCTGGAGTTTCGTCGATCGGCCGGAATTCGCGTGGGAGCACGTTTGGCGCGTCGGCGATCTCGTGTTGTGGGACAATCGCTGCACCATGCACCGCCGCGACGCCTTCGATCCGAACAGCCGGCGGGTCATGCACCGCACCCAAGTCAAAGGCGAGCAGCGGCCTTCCTGACCAGCTGGTGCAACTTCAGCCGACCACCGGGAGGACGGGCGCGCAATGAGGCGACGCGATTTACTCGCCCTTGGTGCGACGCCGTGGGGCGCCCGTGGGCGGAGAAGATGAAGTCGGTGCTTGGCACCGTCGTCGTTGAAAACCAAGGGGGAGGAGGAAGTTCGCTCGGTGCCGCCACCGTCGCTCGCGCGCGCCCGGACGGCTATACGATTCTGCTCGGTGGTTCCAGCACTCACGTCACCGAGGCGATCCTCAAGAGCCGTCCGCTCTACGATCCGCTCAAGGAGCTCGAGCCGATTTCCAATGTGGTGGTTTCGGCTTTCGCGCTCGCCATTCATCCCGCCGTGCCGGCTCGCACACTGAGAGAGTTCATCGACTATGCCAAGGCCAATCCCGGCAAGCTGTCCTATGGGCATGCCGGCGTTGGCTCGTTGAACCATCTGACCGGCGAATTGTTCAAATCGCTGGCCGAAACGCCTGACCTCGTGCATGTGCCATACCGCGGGTCGGGACCGGCGACCGCCGACACCATCAGCGGACAAGTGGCGATGGTCACCCCCGCGGTGACCGGTCCCCGGAATGATCTCGCAGCAGTCGATTGGCCTGTTCGTTCCCGCCGGGACACCGACGGCCATCATCGAGCAGATTTCGCAGGCGACGCGAACGGCGCTCGCCGAGCCGGCCTACCGGCAGATGCTCATCGAGTCGGGGTTCGAACCCGATGTCGATTCAAGCCCCGAGAACTTCCGGCGCTTTCTCGAAGAAGACATTGCCCGGTGGACGCCGGTCGTCAAAGCAATCGGATTGAAGCTCGACTGAAAGCGGCGCCCCGCGCGACCTCCGAGCTCGTCCTGTGCGATTACGTGACCGCTCACCGCGCCGCTGCAAGTGCGGCAAAGCCGCCTTCGAGATCGCCGATCAGGTCTTCGATGTCTTCGAGGCCGATGTGCAGGCGCACGGTCGGCCCGCCCGGCAGCCATTTCGTCGCCGTGCGGATGCTGGTGCAGTCGAATGGAATGGCCAAGCTCTCAAAGCCGCCCCATGACGCGCCAATGCCGAAAAGCCGCAGCTCGTTGAGGAATGCGTTGACCGCACTTTGTGCGACCGGCTTGAACACGATGCTAAAGAGCCCGCTCGCGCCGGAAAAATCCCGCCGCCAGATCGCGTGGCCGGGACAGCTTTCCAGCGCCGGATGCAGCACGCGGGCGATTTCGCGGCGCTCTGCGAGCCAACGCGCGACCTTCAGTCCCGCCTGTTGGTGCTGCGCAAGCCGCACGCCCATCGTGCGCAGCCCGCGCAAGCCGAGATAGATGTCATCCGGCCCGACGCACAGGCCCAGCGCGTGTACCGTCTCGCTCAGGCGTTCCCACGTCGCCCGGTTGGCCGATACGGTGCCAAGCATCACGTCGGAATGGCCGCCGATATATTTAGTGGCGGCTTGGATGGACAGATCGACTCCCTTGTCGAAGGCATGGAAATAGAGCGGGGTCGCCCAGGTGTTGTCCATCAGCACGACCGCGCCCTTGGCGTGGGCGGTGGCCGCGATCGCCGATACGTCTTGAACTTCGAACGAAAGCGAGCCGGGCGCCTCCACGAACACGGCGCGCGTGTTGGGCTTCATGAGCGCAGCGATGCCGCCGCCGATCAGGGGATCGTAGTACGTGGTCTCGACGCCCTTGCGCCGAAGCACGCTATCGCAGAATCTGCGCGTGGGCTGATAGGCGCTGTCGGTGACCAGCAGGTGATCGCCGGCGTCGAGCACCGCGAAGAGTGCGGTGGAAACCGCCGCGAGACCGGACGGCAGCAGCGCAACGCCCGCGCAATCGGGTCCTTCGAGTTCGCGCAGCGCATTTTCAAGCGCCTCGGACGTGGGCGTGCCGCGGCGGCCGTAGAGGTAACGCGAGCGACGGGCGAGGAAATCCTCGGCGCTCGGATACAGCACCGTCGAGGCGTGATGCACCGGCGGATTGACGAAGCCATGATGGGCGCTGGCGTCGCGGCCGCCCGCCACGAGCCGCGTCGCCGGCTTCAAGGGTCGATGCGTGGCTTCGCTCTTCTTGCTCATGACTCGCCTCTCCGACGCGGTCTCGCGCACCGACCGCGTCTGCGCCGATGTTCGCGGAATAGTGCCATCGCACCGGGTCATGGCGGCATGGGCTGCGACCGTCAACCCCTTGACCGGGGTGGCTGATCGTTCTGAGATGGCAGGTAGACCAATACGAGAACCGCGCATGCGGGCGCGATGGTGGCCGGCGCATTGGGGGCGCCGGCATGCGCCGCGAGTGTGGTGTTAGAAAAAAAGCCTTCCAGATCCCGTAAGTTGCGGTCAAGGTGGACAAGGACAGTCTCAGGAAAGGCTGCTTCATGAAGCGCGCAATCTTTCTTTTCGGCGCAACCGTCGCACTCGGCTTCTGCGTCGATACGGCGGCCGCCCAGACACTCAAGGCAGTGAAGGATCGCGGCTCATTGCTCTGCGGCGTCAGCCAGGGACTGCCGGGATTTTCCAATCCCGACGACAAGGGCAACTGGACCGGCTTCGATGTCGACTTCTGCCGCGCGCTCGCCGCCGCGATCTTCAACGATTCGACCAAGGTCAAATTCACCCCGCTCTCGGCCAAAGACCGGTTCGAGCCGCTCAAGACCGGCGAGATCGACGTGTTGTCGCGCAACACGACGTGGACGCTGTCGCGCGACGTCGCCTACGGCAACTTCGCGGGCGTGACCTATTACGATGGACAAGGGTTCATGGTTCGCAAGTCGCTCAAGGTCAACTCGGCGCTAGAGCTCAATGGCGCCTCGGTGTGCACCCAGACCGGCACCACGAACGAGCTCAACCTGGCGGACTTCTTCCGCGCCAACAACATGAAGTACGAGGTCATTGCGTTCGGCACAGCGGACGAGACCGTAAAGGCCTACGAGACAGGGCGCTGCGACGTGTTCACCACCGACGTCTCGCAGCTCTATTCGGAGAAGCTCAAGCTCGCCAACGCCAACGACCATGTCATCCTGCCGGAGATCATCTCCAAGGAGCCACTCGGCCCACTGGTGCGCCATGGCGATGACCAATGGTTCGACGTCGTCAAGTGGACGCTTTTTGTCATGCTCAATGCCGAAGAACTCGGCGTATCCTCGCGAAACATCGACGAGGCGTTGAAGTCGAACCAGCCGGAGATCAGGCGGCTGTTGGGCGTCGAGGGCAATTTTGGCGAGCAGCTCGGGCTGACCAAGGATTGGGTGGTGCGCATCGTCAAACAGGTCGGCAATTATGGTGAAGTGTTCGACCGCAATGTGGGCGCGGGCTCCAGGCTCGGCATCAGTCGCGGTGTCAACCGGCTCTGGACCAAGGGCGGCATCCAATACGCACCGCCGGTACGCTGAGTTTTGATGGTCGGGGGCGCTGCCGACGCGACAGCGACACGGACAGGCGATTCTCGTGTCAACCCAGATCCAGCGTGCTTTGGCCCCGCCGCGGATTGCGATCTACAATCGCCCGAAGATCCGCGCTGTTTTCTACCAGTTCGTCTTACTGGCGATGGTGGTGTGGCTCGGCTACGAATTCGCCCTCAATGCCAAGGCCAACCTCGACGCACTGAAGATCGCGAGCGGCTTCGGCTTCCTCGACAATACGGCGGGATTTGCCGTCAACCAGTCCCTCATCCCCTATAATGAATCGGACACCTATGGCCGTGTGTTCCTTGTCGGGCTTCTCAACACGCTGCTCGTCGCCGGCATCGGCATTGTGCTCGCGACCATCCTCGGGTTTTTCATCGGCATTGCACGGCTCTCGCGCAATTGGCTTCTCGCGCGCCTGGCGGAAGCTTATGTCGAGTTGATCCGCAATCTCCCGCTCCTGTTTCAGCTCCTGTTTTGGTATCTGGCGGTGCTGGGCACGCTGCCGGGACCGCGCCAAAGCATCTCGTTGTTCGGTGAGATTTTTCTCAACAACCGCGGGGTCATTGTGCCGGCGCCGGTCGCGGGGAAGGGAGCCGGTGCGGTCATCGCTGTGTTCGCGGTGAGCGTGATCGCGATTGTTGCGCTCAAACTCTGGGCCAGGCGTCTGCAAGTCCGCACCGGTCGCCACGTGCCGCTGCTCTGGATCTCTCTGGCACTCCTGGTCGTGCCCTCCCTCGTTGCGCTGATCGTGACGGGATTTCCGATCGGCTTCGAGAGGCCCGAGCTGCGCGGCTTCAACTTCGTCGGCGGGATTCGGCTGCTCCCCGAATTCGTCGCACTTGTCGTCGCGCTGACGACCTATACCGCCGCCTTCATCGCCGAAGTCGTGCGTGCCGGCCTGCTTGCCGTGCCGCGTGGGCAAAGTGAGGCCGCGTTCGCGCTCGGGCTGCGGCGCGGATTGACGCTGCGCCTCATCATCGTGCCGCAGGCGCTGCGCGTGATCGTGCCGCCGCTCACCAATCAGTATCTCAACCTGACGAAGAACTCCTCGCTCGCGGTCGCTGTCGGCTATCCCGACCTGTTCGCGGTCTTCGCCGGCACCACATTGCACCAGACCGGCCAAGCGATCGAGATCATCGCCATCACCATGGCGGTCTATCTTGCCATTTCCCTCATCACTAGCGCGTTGATGAACTGGTACAACGCCCATATCCGGATAGCGGAGCGCTGATGGCGCAGGTCTCGCAACCGTCCTACTTCCGCCGCGCGCTGGTTGAACCCGAGCCGCCGCCGGTGGCGAGCACCGATACGCTGAGGAGGACGCGCGCACGGCTGTTCGGCGGCGCGTTGAACACGATGCTGACGCTGGTGAGTGCCGTCATCATCGTTTTGCTGGTGTGGCCGACGGTGAAGTTTCTCTTCATCGATGCAGTCTGGACGGGCTCGAGCCGCGTCGATTGTCTGCCGGAAACGGTGGGGCGCGAGGTCGGTGCCTGCTGGCCGTTCGTGAAGGCCAAATTCGCTCAATTCATGTACGGCTTCTATCCGGAAAGCGAACAGTGGCGCGTCAATGTCACTTACTCGCTCGGCGCAATCCTGCTCGTGCCTCTCCTCATCCCGTCCGCGCCCTTCAAGGGCCTCAACGCGCTCGCATTCTTTGGCGTTTTCCCGGTCCTCGCGTTCTTCCTGCTGACCGGCGGCGTGCTCGGCCTGGCGCATGTGGAGACCCGTCTCTGGGGCGGCCTCCTCGTCACATTGGTGATCTCGTTCACCGGCATCACCTTCTCGCTCCCGCTGGGCGTTTTGCTCGCGCTCGGCCGGCGTTCGGAATTTCCCATCGTCCGCACGTTCTGCATCATTTTCATTGAGTTCTGGCGCGGCGTGCCGCTGATTACCGTGCTGTTCTTCGCGACCTACATGCTGCCATTCTTCCTGCCGACCGACTGGAGGATCGACGGCCTGGCCCGCGTGCTGATCGGGGTGGTGCTGTTCGCGGGCGCCTATATGGCAGAGGTGGTGCGCGGCGGCCTGCAGGCGATCCCGCGCGGCCAGTTCGAGGGTGCGATGGCGCTCGGGCTCGGCTACTGGCGCATGATGGACTTGGTGATCTTGCCGCAGGCGCTGCGGCTGGTCATCCCCGGCCTCGTCAATTCCTTTATAGCGCTATTCAAGGATACGACGCTCGTGCTGATCGTCGCCATCTTCGATCTACTGGGACAATTGCGCGCGGCTTTTGCCGATCCGAGCTGGGCAACCCCGGTCACACTGTTCACCGGCTTCGCGTTCGCCGGGATCATCTATTTTGTCGTGAGCTTCGCGATGTCGCGCTACGCTCTTTTCGTGGAGCGGCGGCTAAGTATCGATCGTCTGGCTTGAGACAAGGTCGAGACGTTTGCGCGACAGTCATCAAAACGGAAGTTCCGGCAGATCGAGCCCGGGCGTCGCACGCGACATACGCACGACGACGCACGAGATTGCGATCGAGATCATTGCCCTTAACAAATGGTTCGGCCAGTTCCATGTGCTGCGCGACATCGACCTGAAGGTCATGCGCGGAGAGCGCATCGTCGTCTGCGGCCCCTCGGGCAGCGGCAAGTCGACGCTGCTTCGCTGCGTCAACCGCATCGAAGACTGGCAGCGCGGTCGGGTCATCGTCGACGGCACTGAGCTGACCGAGGATCTCAAGACCATCGACGAGGTGCGCGGCGAGGTCGGGATGGTGTTCCAGCAGTTCAACCTGTTTCCGCATCTGACCGTGCTGGAGAACTGCACGCTCGCTCCGGTCTGGGTGCGCAAGGTGCCGAAGCGGGAGGCCGACGAGATCGCGCGGCATTATTTGAGACGCGTGCGCATTCCGGAACAGGCGGACAAGTATCCCGCCCAGCTCTCCGGCGGCCAGCAGCAGCGGGTGGCGATCGCGCGGGCGCTGTGCATGCAGCCGAAGATCATGCTGTTCGACGAGCCGACCTCGGCGCTCGACCCGGAAATGGTCAAGGAGGTGCTCGATACCATGGTCGGCCTCGCGCTCGACGGCATGACCATGGTGGTGGTGAGCCACGAAATGGGATTCGCGCGCCAGGTCGCGAACCGGATGGTGCTGATGGACGCCGGCCAGATCATCGAAATCAATGAGCCCGAGGCTTTCTTCAGCCACCCCCAGCACGAGCGCACGAAGCTATTCCTGAGCCAGATTCTGCGGTGACTGCCCCGTTTTTCGGTTACACGCTTTAGAGCGCGATGATTTTTGGTTGGATCGTTCAGCTTTCCGTCGTCATCGCCCGCGAAGGCGGGCGATCCAGTAACCACAAGACGCTCCGTGATTACTGGATGCCCCGCTTTCGCGGGGCATGACAGCAGGGAGTGGAGCGGGCGACAACACGCTCTAGTTGCGCGATCCATTGTTCGGATCAATCGGAAACAATGGAGTGCGCCTACCAGCGGTTGTCTCGCCTATGGGCGCGGGGCTCGAGGTGAGCGGGACTTCTCAGATTTCGTCCCGCCTTTTCCAGCGCACGTGCACGAATGTGTCGTCGGCATGCGCCCGACCCGCGGCGATCATGCGGTCGCGCTTGGCGTCCATATCGGCGGGCGTGTCACGGGCGTCCATCCACAGCATATGCGTGCGGGGCTGGCGGGCCCCGCTTTTCCTGAGTTTCATCAGCCAATTGTCAGGCGGCGGCATGAGTGCAGGCCTCAGACGCTGGCACCGTCGCAGACGGCGGCAGGCGCCGGTACGCCGGGCGTGCCGTGGATCTCCTTCTCGAGCGCGCTCAGGCGCTCGTTGAAGCCTTTGCTGTCGAGCGCCCGCACGTACACATCGACGACCTTGGCCAATTTGGCGGCCTCGGCTGCGGTGAGATCGCCCGCCGCGACCGCAGCCGCGATGCTTGCCACCGCTTCGACACTGTCGGCCGGCTTCTCGATCGGCGGCAGCTCCACGGCGACCGGCTGGTGCTTGATAGGCGGCACGAGCCGCTCCATGCAGACGCGAATGGCCGCCATATCGCCCTCTTCGGCGAGTTCGATCACCTTGCGCGCGATCCACTCGGCGTGTTCCGACAACAGATTCTGCGCGAGCGCAGTTGCCCGATTGACGATCCCGCGCGGCCGTCCGGCCGGATTTCCGCTTTGGCCCTTTTGAAACGGCATGGCTTTGATCTCCTCTGTATTTTCCCGTTTTTTCTGCAAACACGAGAAACCCGCCGCGCGCGCCCGCACGCGCGAGCGCGCAACGAAAAACCCGGCGCGGCATGCCGCCCGGGCTCCTGGCGTAGTTTCGGTGAATACGCTTTTCTGGAAGATTCTCGTTACACGAGTCAAGCGAAAAATCGAGCTGCCATTAAGTCCCTCAATCAGCACCGGAAGTCGGCTCTTCCCGTAGGGCGCAATATCCGCAGCGCATTACGCCAATCGACCCCAGAGCTCCCTTAACGATGGCCTCCGTAAGCAAGGCCTTCGTCTTCTCGGCAGCGGCCCGGCCAGATCATCGAAATCAACGAGCCCGAGGCCTTCTTCAGCCACCCCCAGCACGAGCGCACGAAGCTATTCCTGAGCCAGATTCTGCGGTGAATCCTCTGCTCCGGCGTCGGCTATGAGAGATGAACGGGGAAAGGCTTCCGGTCATTCTGCCCGTGCGCCCGAGAACTTGACGACCTTCCCCCACTTGTCGGTCTCCTCGGCAATGAGTTTTCTGAAATCCGCAGGGGAGCCGGGGAGCGGAGTGCCACCGAGAGCCGCGAGCCGCATCTTCATTTGTGGATCGGCGAGGCCCGCGTTGATTTCCTTATTCAGTGTATCGATGAGCTCCGGTGGAGTGTTCTTGGGCGCGCCGACGCCATACACGGAGCTGGCCTCATAGGCGGGCACGAAATCGCCGAGGATTGGGATATCCGGCAGCGCATGCGAGCGCATCGCGGTGGTGACCGCCAGTGCGCGCAGCTTGCCGGCCCTAACGTACCCGATGGCCGATGGCATGCTGGCGAACATGACTTGCACTTGTCCGCCGAGCAGATCGATCAAGGCCGGACTCGCGCCGCGATAAGGCACATGGATCATGGCGAGGCCAGTCATCATTTTTTACAATTCGCCGGAGAGGTGAGGGCCGCTCCCGTTGCCGGACGATGCCATGTTGATGGTGCCCGGATTGGCCTTTGCATAGGCCATGAATTCGGTGACTGTCTGGGCTGGAACTGATGGATTGACCACCATGACATTGGGCTCGCGGCTGATGGCGGCCACCGGCGCAATGTCGCGGATGAAATTGTAATTGAGCTTCTCGTAAAGCGTCGCGTTGATCGCGTTCGGCGGGCCCACCAGGAGCAGGGTGTAACCATCCGCCGGTGCGCGGACGACCGCTTCCGCTCCGATATTGCCGCCCCCGCCCGGCCGATGCTCGATGACGAATGGCTGGCCGAGCCGTTCCGACAACCATTGGCCGATGACACGTCCGAGAATGCCTTGCGCGCCACCGGCAGCAAAAGCCACCACGACGCGCACGGGCCGCGTCGGATAGGCTTGCGCCTTTGCCGTGCACAAGACGGCCGTCACGGCGGCAGCCCCCGCGGCCAGACGCAGAAATTCGCGGCGGGGACGTTTCATTGTGCCTTCCCAGAGCAGTGTCGCAGCGCCAGATTAGCCGTGCTTTGCTCGCATCGCGAGCTTCAGCCCCTTCAGGCCCGCATGACTTTCTTGCCGACGATGAGATGGTCGTGCATCGCGATCCAGAGCGGAGCGACCTCGACGATCGTCTGCGTCATCTGGATGTCGGTGCACGCGGGGATGCGGCAATGTTCCCATGTGAACCGGAGCGCTGCGGTGGCGGCAGCTTCGGGCGCGCCAGCGCCGGCGCGCGCCGGACGAACTCGCGGCCTGGGAAGGAACGACGGCAGTATGAGACCAGCTCGTCGATGAACCGCTCTCCATAGGGCGGCATCAGTCGCTGCGGGTCCCAGCAGGCCCTCGACCATTGTCCGATCGACACACCGCGATTGACCAGCGCAACAGCGCGAAGCTCCGGATTTCGAATCAGGGACGTCGAGGCAACGACGGCGACGCCATAACCCACCGCGGCCAATTCAATGAGCGAGTACGCGGTCGTGCATTCCATCAACACGCGCGGCACCACGTGAGCCGCCTGGCATGCGGCATCGAGCCACTGGCGCCCTGCATACTCACGCTGCATCAGCAACAGCGGCTCCTCCGCAAGCTCGGTAATCTCGATGACGGCGCGCCTGCCCAGCCGATGATTTTTCGGCAGCACGGCCAATAAATGAACCGGACCCAGCAGCCGGTGGGCAAAGCGGCTGTCGCTCGCCGGCATGATCGCCACGTGAACCTCGCCGCGATCGAGGCGGATGCGTTGCTGCGTCGCGCTGCCTTCGATGAGCTGGACATCGATGCCGGGATGTCGATCCCGATAGCGCGGCAAGAATGGCGCAAGTACGGATGAAATATGCTGCGGCGTGGCGGCCACGCGCAGCGTTCCGGCCTGCCCGCCTTTCAAGGCACGCGCCCGCTCGGCCAAGAGGTCGGCATCGGCCAGCAGACGCCGGCTCTGCCGCAGCAGGTCCTCGCCTTCCGATGTCAGTTGCAGGCGGCGGCCAACGCGCTGAAACAGCGGCACGCCGAATTCAGCCTCAAGCGCGTCGATCTGGCGCGACGCCGCAGGCTGACTGAGGTGCAACCGTTCCGATGCCCGTCCGAGGCCGCCGGAGTCGGCAGTGGCGACGAAGGTGCGCAAGGACCGCAGGTTCATGGATTAATGTTCCGATTAATGCATGAGTCATACACCATAAAATGCATTAGACACAACTACGTCGGCCTGCCTACCGTGCCGGGAAACGAGGCGACCAGGTGATCAATGGTCATCCTGGGGTTGGGAGTGAACCTTTCCACTGCCCGAAGCGACAAGAGGGTGCAGCGGGAAAGCCGCAGGCTCTCGCCATCATCGCCCGCCGATGAATAGAGGCAGATGCCGTCATGACCACGACGCCGAAAATATGGCGCGCGACGCAGCAGGCGAACTTCACCGACGCGGGCTCTCAGCTTGATCCGGCCATCGCCTCTATCGGCTCCGGCCACTACGTCGTGGTGTGGACCGAGGGTGCCGGCGGTCCGATCGCCACCGCGCCGGGTGACGATCTGGTCGGGCAGATTTTCGACGCAAGGGGCAACCGCATCGGCGGCGAGTTCCAAGTCAATTCCAGTTTCCCGGCCCTCGATCCGCTGAATGAGGTACACGTGGCGCTGGACAGCCGGCCGGGCGGCGGCTTCGTCATGGTCTACGAGGACCGCGTCGACTCCGGCAACAGGTGGATCCGTGCCGAGACGCACGACGTCAACGGCGCGCTGGTCACCGCCACCGCGATCCAGGCCGACACCAATGACGACGTCCTCTCTGGCCCGTCGGTGGCCGTCCGGTCCGATGGCAGCTATCTCGTCGCCTACAATCGGGAGGTGGGCACTAACGCCACGGACTTGGTCGGTCATATTGTCAGCGCCGCGGGCACGGTCGGCGCCGAGTTTGTGATCTTCTCCGACGGCGACGACTCAAGGAACCCCGATACTGACGTTCTCAGCAGCGGCAACTACGTGATCGTGTTTGATGATGCCGACACCCTCGCGGGCACCGATTTCGACCCGCAGTTCGAAATCCTCACCTCGACCGGAGCGTTCGTAACTGGCGGCACAATCGACGCCGGCCCCAATGGCGCGGGGGACACGCACGTGGTGGCGCTCAATGCCGGCTTTGTGGCGGTGTGGCAGGAAGACAACATCGACGGCAGTTCAAGCGGCATCCGTGCCCGCATCTACGACAACGCCGGGACGGCCCTCGCGCCGGCGTTCACCGTCAATACCTCCACCGCCGGCCACCAGACCGATCCCGAAGTCACCAGGCTACAGGACGGCGGCTTCGTCGTCGTCTGGGACGACAACGTATCGACCAGTTTGAGTATCGCACGCGGGCAGCGGTTCGATGCCACCGGCCGTGCCGTCGGCGTGGAGTTCACCGCCGCCAGCGTCCAGCCGGTGACCACCGACTTCAGCATCGGCCTGGTCATCACGACGCTCAGCGACGGCCGCTTCATTGTCGGCTTCGAAGATGGCAGTACCGGCTTCGACCCCGACGTCGCGGCCACCATCCTCGACCCGCGCACGAATCCGACGACGAACTTTCCCTCGCCGTTTTGCGACGTCGACAACGACGGCAAGAGCGACGTTCTCTGGCGCCACGACAGTGGGCAGGTCTATTTCTGGGAGATGGATGGCCTGGGGACCAAAGCCGAAGGCACCGTCGCGCACGCGCCAGTTCCCACTGACTGGCACATTCAGGGCGCCGGCGACTTCGACGGCGATGGCAAGAACGACGTTCTCTGGCGCCACGACGGCGGGCAGGTCTATTTCTGGGAGATGGATGGCCTGAACGTCAAAACAGAAGGCACGATCGCGCACGCTCCGGTTCCCAACGACTACCACATCCAAGGCGTCGGCGACTTCGACGGTGATGGGAAGAGCGACATTTTGTGGCGCCACGACAGCGGGCAGGTCTATTTCTGGGAGATGAATGGGCTGACGATCAAAGCCGAAGGCGCTGCCGCGCATGCTGCGGTCCCCAACGACTACCACATCCAAGGCGTCGGCGATTTCGACGGTGACGGGAAGAGCGACATTTTATGGCGCCACGACAGCGGGCAGGTCTACATCTGGGAGATGGATGGCCTGGGGACCAAAGCCGAAGGCGTCGTCGTCCACGCTGCGGTCCCCAACGACTGGCACATCCAAGGCATCGGCGACTTCGACGGCGATACGAAGAGCGACATTTTATGGCGCCACGACAGCGGGCAGGTCTACATCTGGGAGATGGATGGCCTGAACATCAAAGCAGAAGGCACGATCGCGCACGCTCCGGTCCCCAACGATTACCACATCCAGGACATCGGCGACTTCAACAGCGATGGCAAGAGCGACATTCTCTGGCGTCACGACAGCGGGCAGATCTACACCTGGGAGATGAATGGTTTGGGGGTCACGGCGGAAGGTAGCGTGCCACACGCTGCCGTTCCCGGCGACTGGCACATTTTCAGTCCGTACAATTTCGTCTGACACGCCATCCTGGGGGTGAACCTTTCCACTGCCCGAAGCGACAAGAGGGTGCAGCGGGAAAGCCGCAGGCTCTCGCCATCATCGCCCGCCGATGAATCGAGGCAGATGCCATCATGACCACGACGCCGAAGGTATGGCGCGCGACGCAGCAGGCGAACTTCACCGACGCCGGCGATCAGTCCGATCCTCAAATCGTTGACATCGGCTCCGGCCGCTACGTCGTGGTGTGGACCGAAGCTGCCGGCGGTCCGATCGCCACCTCGCCCGGCTCGGACCTGGTCGGGCAGATTTTCGACGCAAGGGGCAACCGCATCGGCACCGAGTTCCGGGCCAATCTCTCGTTCTTTGCCGACAACGAGCAGAACGCGGCGCTCGACACCCGGCCCGCTGGCGGCTTCGTCATGGTCTACACCGACACCGATGCAGCCGGGACCTCGATCCGCGCGCAAAGCTACGACGTCAACGGCAGCCTCGTCGGCGGCGCCCCCTCCACGATCCAGGCCGACACCAGCACCGATACCCTCTCCAGCCCGGCGCTCGCCGTCAGGTCCAACGGCAGGTACCTCGTCACCTACGGACGCTCCACGGAGGCCGGCGGTCCGCTTAGCACGAGTACCGTCGGCCGCATCGTCAGCGCCGCCGGCGCGGTCGGCGCCGAATTTACAATCGCGGACGCCGCCGTCGTCGGCGCTACTTTCAACCCGGATGTCGACGTCCTCAGCAACGGCAACTACGTCGTCGTATATGAACACCAACCCGGCTTTAGCGCCTTCGCCGCGGCTTACCAAATCCGCGATTCGACGGGAGCTTTCGTACGGGGTGGCGACTTCGGCGGCCCGCTCGCGTTCGACGTGCATGTGGCGGCGCTGACCGGCGGCAGTTTCGTCGCGGTCTGGACGGAAGCCGATGGCGACGCCCCCGCAGGCGGCAGCGGCAGCGGCATCGTCGCGCGCGTCGATAACGGTGCCGGAGCGCCAGCCACGTTCTTGATCGTCAATTCCTCCATTGCCGGTGACCAGGTGCGTCCCGACGTCGCCGCGCTCAATGACGGCGGCTTCGTCGCGACCTGGATCGATAACAATCTTGGCCTCGTGCGCGGGCAACGCTTCGATGCCGCCGGCACGAAGGTCGGCATGGAATTCACCGCCGGCGCCATGGGTTCGGAGGCGAACCCGGTCGTCGCGTCGCTGGGCGATGGCCGCTTCGCCGTCGGCTTCGAACAGAGCAGCGGCGACGACGACATCTGGGCAACTCTTTTCGACCCGCGCACCAGCCCGACGGTGAACTTTCCCTCACCGTTTTGCGACTTCGACAACGACGGCAAGAGCGACGTTCTCTGGCGCCACGACAGTGGGCAAGTCTATTTCTGGGAGATGGATGGCCTGGGGACCAGAGCCGAAGGCACCGTCGCGCACGCGCCAGTTCCCACTGACTGGCACATTCAGGGCGCCGGCGACTTCGACGGCGACGGCAAGAACGACGTTCTCTGGCGTCACGACAGCGGGCAGGTTTACATCTGGGAGATGGATGGCCTGAACGTCAAAACAGAAGGCACGATCGCGCACGCTCCGGTTCCCAACGACTACCACATCCAAGGCGTTGGCGACTTCGACGGTGATGCGAAGAGCGACATTTTGTGGCGCCACGACAGCGGGCAGGTCTACATCTGGGAGATGGATGGCTTGGGGACTAAAGCCGAAGGCGGTGTCGCGCATGCTGCAGTCCCCAACGACTGGCACATCCAAGGCACCGGCGACTTCAACGGTGATGGGAAGAGCGACATTTTATGGCGCCATGACAGTGGCCAGGTCTACTTCTGGGAGATGGAAGGCCTGGCGATCAAAGCCGAAGGCGGCGCCGCGCACGCTCCAGTCCCCAGCGATTGGCACATCCAAGGCGTCGGCGACTTCGACGGCGATGGCAATAGCGATCTCTTATGGCGCCACGACAGCGGGCAGGTCTACATCTGGGAGATGGATGGCCTGAACATCAAAGCAGAAGGCACGATCGCGCACGCTCCGGTCCCCAACGGTTGGCACGTCGAGGACGTCGGCGACTTCAACAGCGATGGCAAGAGCGACATTCTATGGCGCCACGACAGCGGGCAGGTTTACACCTGGGAGATGAATGGCCTGACCATCAATGCGGAGGGCGGCGTGCCACACGCTCCGGTTCCTAGCGACTGGCACATTTTCAGTCCGTACAATTTCGTCTGACACACCCGACAGGCTGACCAATCTGTGGATCACAAATTTGTCGCCCACCGCTTCGCCAAGCCAATTGCCCCATCGCCGCCAGGCGTGCGGAGGTGCGGTGCCTGCCGAGAGTTTCAGCTATCTGGCGAGTGACAGCCTCGTGCGGAGGACACCATGACCACTACCCCTCGCCTCGTGAAATCCCTGACGCAAGTCAACACGTCGGACGCGCCGGTCGCCCCTGACCGCTTTGCATCGCAGTTCGATGGCCACGTCGCGGCTCTGCCGGATGGCGGTTACGTCATCGTCTGGACGGACCAGAGCGGGACCTATAACGCCAACGGCGCGGCCGTTGTCGGCCAGAGATACGATTCCGCGGGCAACAAGGTCGGCGGCGAGGTCTACCTCAGTCCATCCGTCTCGGAAAACCAGTTTTCGCCTGCGGTCGCGGTCTTGCCCAACGGCAACATCGCGGTCGCCTTCGTCGACAGGTTCGACATTGACTTGGACAGCGACATTTACGTGCGCGTTTTCGATTCCGGGCTGAATTTTATCAGGACCGATGTCATCGACGCGGGGACGAACCAGACGTTCGACCCGGCCCTTACCGCCTTCGGTAACGGCAATTACGCCGTCTCCTATTCGGTCGGAAGCGTGACCGACACCGACATCGTCGGACGCATCGTCACGAGCTCCACCGGAGTGGTGGGCGGCCAGTTCGATATCGACAATGGGACCGACAACCGAGATTTCTCCCAGCTCGCCACGCTATCCAACGGCAACTTCGTGGCGGTCTATCAAGACGAGAATGCCGGCAGCGCAACCGACACCGACATTTACTACGGCATATTCAGCAATACCGGCGCGCCGCTGTTTGTCCACGACGCCGTCCCTGGTGGGGCGTTTGGCGGTGGGGCGGAAACCAAGCCAGACGTTGCCGCACTCCGCGACGGCGGCTTTGTCGTGGTATGGACCGACGCCGATCCGGCCACGACCGAGGTTCGCGCGTCCATCATTTCCAACGCCAACACCCTGGTCGCCGGCAACATTGCGGTCAATACCACAACGACGGGAGCGCAGAACAACGCGAGCGTGGTGGCGCTGGCCGACGGCGGCTTCCTGGTCACCTGGGACGATGACAATGCCAACCTCATCCGCGCGCAGCGCTTCGACGCGGTCGGCGACAAGATCGGCCTCCAGTTCAATCTGAAGTTCGGTGTGTCCGCGTTGGACACCCCCGAGGCCGCCCTGCTGACCGATGGTAGCCACATCGCATATGCCCTCGGCGACAGCACGAGCGGCGACTTCGACGTGATGACAACGATCTTCCGCACGCGCGACGTGTCTCACGATTTCGACGGCGACGGCAAGAGCGGCGTTCTGTGGCGCCACGACAGCGGGCAGGTCTATTTCTGGGAGATGAATGGCCTGGGGACCAAATCCGAAGGCAGCGTGGCGCACGCGCCGGTTCCCAGCGACTGGCACATTCAGGGCGCCGGCGACTTCGACGGCGACGGCAACAACGACATTCTCTGGCGCCACGACAGCGGGCAGGTCTATTTCTGGGAGATGAATGGCCTGGGGATCAGCGCGGAGGGCGCTGCCGCGCACGCTCTAGTTCCCAACGAATGGCACATCCAAGGCACCGGCGACTTCGACGCTGACGGGAAGAGCGACATTTTATGGCGCCACGACAGCGGCCAGGTCTACGTCTGGGAGATGGATGGCTTGGGGACCAAAGCGGAAGGCGGTATCGCCCACGCTGCGGTCCCCAACGACTGGCACATCCAAGGCGTCGCTGACTTCGACGGCGATGGGAAGAGCGACATTTTATGGCGCCACGACAGCGGGCAGGTTTACATCTGGGAGATGAATGGCGTGGGGATCAAAGCCGAAGGCGGCGTCGTCCACGCTGCGGTTCCCAACGACTGGCACATCCAGGGCATCGGCGACTTCGACGGCGATGGCAACAGCGACCTCTTGTGGCGCCACGACAGCGGGCAGCTTTACATCTGGGAGATGGATGGCCTGAACATCAAAGCAGAAGGCACGATCGCGCACGCTCCGGTCCCCAACGATTGGCACGTCGAGGACGTCGGCGACTACAACGCTGACGGCAAGAGCGACATTCTATGGCGCCACGACAGCGGGCAGGTCTACACCTGGGAGATGAATGGTTTGGGGGTCACGGCGGAAGGCAGCGTGCCACACGCTGCGGTTCCCAGCGATTGGCACATTTTCAGTCAGCACAATTTCGTCTGACAACACCTCGATGAATCGAGGCAGATGCCGTCAACGAACACGGAGTGGGAACCCTGGAAGATGTTTTGTTCGTTGCCGAAGTGTTGCCTGTCAAGAAAAATGACGGTGTAGTTGATTGCCATGTTGGTCACGCCTCCTGCTTTGGCTTGCGTTCGCTCCTCTGCACAATCTAGCTCGAACGTGATGTTCGCATCAGGATGCCCCGCGTAACCTCAGTGGTCTAGATCCAGTCGCGATCAGTGGTCTAGATCCAGTCGCGATCAGTGGTCTAGATCCAGTCGCGGAATTTATGCGGTATTGCACGCGGTGATATTGAGATCTGACGATCGTCTCGATAGCCAATAGCTATCTGCACCACTTCGTTGCTTGCCGCTTGCGATCATGGTTTAATGCAAATCAGGTGGATGGCGTGCCCCGTGCCGTGATCCGTTGTCAGGATCCATGACCACCGCATCCGCCTCGTAAAATAGCAAACGCAAGTCAGCGCCACGGACGCGCCATCTCCCGATGTCAGGCGGCATCGCCTTCGGGGCGATAGCCAGATCGCGCCCGTGATCTGCACGCCGCTCTTATTGCTTGCCGCCGAACGATCCGTCGAAGGAGAGCACCATGACCACCACCCCGCGGCTTGTAAAACCTTTCACGCAAGTCAACACCACCGACAACGGACTGCAGTTCTCCGGCCAGATCGTGGGGCTGAATTCCTCGGACGATGGCTATGTGATCATCTGGACGGATGCCAGCCATACTTTCTCGTCGGGCGACGCCGTTATCGGCCAACGATTCGACGGGGCGGGGAACAAGGTCGGGGGCGAGGTCAAGATCAGCCAGTTTGTTGACGGATTTGATTCCAACAGCGACGGCTCATCGATTACGATCCTGCCCAACGGCAATATCGCGGTAACGTACACCGATTCCATCAGTGGCGACAGCGACACTTTTGTCCGCGTTGTCAACCCCTCTCTTGCTCTCGTTAGCGGCTTGCAGACACTCGATTCTTCGATCACCTCCTTTGCCGACGGCAGCTACGCCGTCTCATATACGATCGGCTTCGGCGGCCTGGATTCAGACGTTAGGGTCCAGATCGTTTCCTCCGACGGCAATGTCGGCGCGCCAATCCCGGTGAAAGATAACGGGACACGGGACGCGGGCTTTTCCCAGCTGGCGACGCTGTCGAACAACAACTTCGTCGATGCTTGGCAGCAGGTCGCTGGAAATCCGGGCATATATTTCAGCATCTACACGTCCGCGGGGGCGCCAGTCATTACAGATCAGTTAGTCGTCGGCGGGAACGAGACGGATCCCGATGTTGCTGCCCTCGCCGGCGGCGGCTTCGTGGTGGCATGGGAACTACAACCGGCTGGCGATGACGTTCGGGCGTCAATCTACAACAATGCGGGCACGCTGGTCGCCGGCGACATTCTGATCAATACGACGACAGCCGGCTTCCAGTTCACGCCGACCCTCGTCGGACTCGGCGACGGTGGCTTCGTGGCAACTTGGAATGACCACTCTGCCGATGTGGTGCGCGGGCAGCGGTTCGACGCCCTGGGACACAAGATCGGCGTCGAATATGTCGTCAAGACTGGGCACCCGGTCGACAGCCCCGACAGCGCCCTGCTCAGCGACGGTCGCATTGCCTACGCGATCGGCAACGCTGAGCCGTCATCCGGCGACACCGACGTGATGACATCGATCTGGCGCGCGCGCGACGTGTCGCACGACTTCGATGGCGACGGCAAGAGCGGCGTTCTGTGGCGCCACGACAGCGGGCAAGTCTATTTCTGGGAGATGGATGGCTTGGGGATCAAAGCGGAAGGGAGTGTGGCGCACGCGCCAGTTCCCACTGACTGGCACATTCAGGGTGCCGGCGACTTCGACGGCGACGGCAACAACGACGTTCTCTGGCGCCACGACAGCGGGCAGGTCTATTTCTGGGAGATGGATGGCCAGGCGATCAATGCGGAGGGCGCTGCCGCGCACGCTCTAGTTCCCAACGAGTGGCACATCCAAGGCACCGGCGACTTCGACGCTGACGGGAAGAGCGACATTTTATGGCGCCACGACAGCGGCCAGGTCTACGTCTGGGAGATGGATGGCTTGGGGACTAAAGCCGAAGGCGGCGTCGACCACGCTGCGGTCCCCAACGACTACCACATCCAAGGCGTCGCTGACTTCGACGGCGATGGGAAGAGCGACATTTTATGGCGCCACGACAGCGGGCAGGTTTACATCTGGGAGATGAATGGCTTGGGGATCAAAGCCGAAGGCGGCGTCGTCCATGCTGCGGTCCCCAACGACTGGCACATCCAGGGCATCGGCGACTTCAACGGCGACGGCAATAGCGACCTCTTATGGCGCCACGACAGCGGGCAGCTTTACATCTGGGAGATGGATGGCCTGAACATCAAAGCCGAAGGCACGATCGCGCACGCTCCGGTCCCCAACGATTGGCACATCCAGGACGTCGGCGATTACAACAACGATGGCAAGAGCGACATTTTATGGCGCCACGACAGCGGGCAGGTCTACACCTGGGAGATGAATGGCCTGGCGATCAATGCGGAGGGCGGCGTACCACACGCTGCGGTTCCGAGCGACTGGCACATTTTCAGTCCGTACAATTTCGTCTGACACTCCACCCTGGAGGGCCTTTCAGCTGCGGGAATTCAATGACACCGCGCAGTTTGCGCAAGCGTACCGCGGTTGAACCGAGCTCGCGTGAAACGCCGCTAGCGCAGCAGCGGCCCGTCGGCTTTCTTCCAGGCGTCGATGCCGCCCTGGATGTGAGAGGCGGATCCGAGGCCCGCGTCCTGCGCCGCCTGCACCGCCATGGCCGAGCGCTCCCCGAAGGCGCAGTAGAAGACGATGCGCTTGCCAGTGGCGCGGGCGAGTTCGTGCAACATGCCGCCCGGACGGACATTGGCCGCAAGATCCGGGTAGGGCGCGTGTAGCGAGCCCGCGATAACGCCGTGCTTCTCGCGTTCGCTCCGCTCGCGCAAGTCGACGAGCACCACGTCGGGTCGGTCCTTGAGCGAGAGGGCCTCGGCGGCACTCACTGCCCAGCCCCGCCGCGCAATCTCGTCCTGGACAAGTCCCACGCGCATGTTCGCCGGCACCGCCACATCCATCATCTTCGGGTTGGGAAGATTGAGACTGTTCATCAAGTCGACGTATTGCTCGATCGACTTCACCTGCAGCCGCGGATTGAACGTCTTCTCCTCGCCGATGGTCGAGACTGTTTCTCCTTTATAATCGTGGGCGGGAAAGATCATGGTCTCGTCGGGCAAGCGTAAGAGCTTGTTGAAGATTGAATCGTACTGCGCACGCGGGTCGCCGTTCTGGAAATCGGTGCGGCCGGTGCCGCGAATGAGCAGCGTGTCGCCCGTGAACACCCGCTCGCGCATCAGGAAGCTGTAAGAGTCGTCGGTATGGCCCGGCGTGTAGAGCACGTCCAGCGCCACGCCTTCGATGGTGAGCTTGTCGCCCTCGGATAGCCGCATCGAGACCACATCGACCTTGCTGCGTTCACCCATCACCGTGACACAATGGGTGCGGTCGCGCAGCGCCCCCAGGCCGGTGAGGTGGTCGGCGTGGAGATGCGTATCGACAGCCTTCACCAGCTTGAGGTCGAGCTCGCCGATGAGTTGGATGTAACGGTCGACCTTCTCCAGCACCGGATCGATGATCAGCGCCTCGCCGCCGCGCCGACTGGCGATGAGATAGGTGTAGGTGCTGGAGACGCTGTCGAAGAGCTGGCGAAAGATCATCGCTGTGACTCGCCAATTTTGGGGACTGCGAATCCCCTCGGCGCGCTCCCCACAATATAAATCTTCTGTGCCCGCACAAAAAGAGGCGGTGAGGCCTCGTTCAGCAAGCGTTGCGCAATGGCCCGGCCGATGCCGTGCGCGGCCCCGGTGACGATTGCGACCGGAGCCTTGGAGCGCGCCATGGTTCAGGCCTTCGGCTCGATCGGAAGATCGTCGCGTGACCCCCACTCCGACCATGAACCGTCGTAGAGCGCTTTGGGTTGTTTGCCGAGCGCATCGAGCGCGAGCCACAGCGTTGCGGCGGAGACGCCCGAGCCGCAGCTGGTGATGATCGGCGCGTCGAGATCGGCGCCGCCTGCGACAAATGCCCGCCTCAGCTTTTCCGGCGCCGAAAGCCTTCCGTTCTCGACGACAGACGTGGACGGGACATTGAGGGCGCCCGGCATGTGACCGGAGCGCACCCCCGGGCGCGGTTCCGGCGCTTGTCCGAGAAAGCGCTCCGCGGAGCGCGCATCCACCACCTGTGCCGAGCCGCTCGCCAAGGCTGCGCGCACCGTAGCGAGAGACGCGACGCGGTCGTCGTCTTTGCGCGCGTTGAAGGTGCGCGGCGCGCGTTGCACCGGGCCAGCCTCGAGCGCTCGCCCTTCGGCTTTCCATTTCGGCAAACCGCCGTCGAGAATGAACACCTTCTCGGCGCCGAACAGCCGGAACGTCCACCACACCCGGGGCGCAGAAAACAGGCCGGCACCGTCGTAGACGATAATGGTATCCGTGTCGGCGACGCCGAGGACGCCCACGTCCCGGGCAAATTGGCCGGCGTCAGGCAGCATATGCGGCAAGGGATTGGAATGATCCGCAATCGCGTCGATATCGAAGCGCACCGCGCCGGGGATGTGGCCGGCGAGATATTCAGCCGCGGCGTCGCGCTGCATGGCCGGCAAATAGAAGGAGCCGTCGACGACGACGATCTCGGACGCGCCGAGACGCTCGGCAAGCCAATCGGTGCTTACGAGCCATCGTGATGAGGAATGCTCATGCGGCATGAATGATCGCCCAACCAAAGGCGCCGCCCGCTGGCGAGCGGCGACTTAAGCAAACGCAATGCGAACCCGGCGGTTCTGCCTGCCCTTCTTTTCGATCTGCGTCACGCGTATGTCGCCGATCTCGTTCGTCCGATGCACGTGCGTCCCGCCGCAGGGCTGCAGGTCGTAGCCGACGATCTCGATGAGCCGCACGCGGCCGGTGCCCATGGGCGGCTTGACCGACATGGTCTTGACCAAGCCGGGCGCGGCTTCGAGCTCCGCATCGGTGATCCAGCGCGAGCGCACCTCGGCGCCGGCCGCGATCATCTCGGCGAGCTTCCGGGTGATTTCGTCCTTGTCGAGGCCGGCTTCGGGAATGTCGAAGTCGAGCCGTCCGTCGGTGTCGCCGACCGCGCCGCCGGTCACCGCGTAGGGCAGCACCGCCGAGAGCAGATGCAGCGCGGTGTGCATGCGCATGCGGGCATAGCGCAAGTCCCAATCGATGGCGGCATGCACGGTATCCCCGATTTTGAGGGCCGGGCCGGCGGCGTCGGCCGGCAGATGGGAAATCACCGTCTTCTCGGGATCGGTGTAGCTCGCGCTTGCAACCGGGATGGCATCGCCCGCTGCCGTTCTCAGCACGCCGCGGTCGGCCGGTTGGCCGCCGGAGGCGGCGTAGAACACGGTGCGGTCGAGTATGACGCCGCCCGCCTCGGTCACGCTGGTTACGGTGGCGCCGCATTCCTTGAGGTAGGAGTCTTCGCGGAACAGGCAGTCGGTGGACATTTCAAGCCAATCGCAGCTCAGGTTTTTTCGTACGGCACTTTCACGTCGCTTCGCCGCTCGAGCCATTCGGGGACGGGCAGGCGCTTCGCGCGCAGAAACTGCGGGTTGAACAGCTTCGATTGATCGACGTTGATGCCGGTCGAGCCGCCCATGCACAGTCCCTCGTGTTCGGCTAGCTCGAAAATGAGCGGCACCGCCTCCTCGTCGGGAATGAGATAAGGCTTGTCGACCTTGATGTCCTCGATGATGCGGGTCACCCGACCAAGCCCGATGCCCTCGGTGATGGAGCCGCCCTCGGATGCCTTGGCTTGTCCGTGCGCGAATAAATTGTACATCGCCGCGCCCTTGGGATCGGCGATGCCGATGACGATATCGTTCTTCTTTTCCCGCAAGTAGGTTGCGACGCCGGCAACGGTGCCTCCGGTGCCGATGGCGCAGATGAAGCCGTCCACCTTACCGCCGGTCTGCTCCCAGATTTCCGGCCCGGTCGAGACGTAATGGGCCTTGCGGTTGTCGAGATTATTCCACTGGTCCGCAAATAGCACGCCGTTCGGCTCGCTCTTGCGCAGCTGTTCCGCCAGGCGTCGCCCGATATGCTGATAGTTGTTGGGATTGGCGTAGGGAACCGCCGACACCTCGACCAGCTCGGCGCCGCACAGACGCAACGTGTCCTTCTTTTCTTGACTCTGCGTCTCGGGAATGACGATCAGCGTGCGATAGCCGCGAGCGTTGGCGACGAGCGCAAGCCCGATGCCGGTATTGCCGGCAGTGGCTTCGACCACCAATCCACCTGGCCTGATCTCGCCGCGCTTCTCCGCTTCCAGGATGATTTGCCGCGCCGGGCGGTCCTTCACCGACTGTCCCGGGTTCATGAATTCGGCCTTGCCCAGAATTGTGCAACCGGTCGCTGCCGAGGCGCGCTTGAGCTTGATCAGCGGCGTGTTGCCGATCGCTGCGACGATGTCTTCGCGGGTCTGCATTTATACGGAGTCCGCGTGCACGACGGGTCGGACCCTAGATGACGAGCTTTCATTCGACAAGCGCGATTGGCCGGGAGTTTCCGGCTCTGGTAGAACCCACATTGAATATCGATCGGGCACAATGAAACGCAGCACTGACCGCATCCTCACCACCCATGTCGGCAGCTTGATCCGGCCGCAGTCGCTGCAGGCGTTTCTGCGTGCCAAGCAGGCGGGCAAGACGTTCGAGCGGGAAGCCTACGATCGCTGTCTGACCGAATCCGTCGCCGCAATCGTTCGCCGCCAGGCCGAGGTGGGCATCGACGTGGTCAGCGACGGGGAATTCGGAAAATCGATTAGCTGGTCGCAATACGCGCTGGAACGCTTAAGCGGTTTCGAACGCCGCCCGATCAAGCCGGGTGCCAACCCGTTTCAGCGCGGCGCCGATCGCGCACGTTTTGCCGAGTTCTATGCCGAGCTCGACGCGCGCGAAGCGGTCGCGACGAGCACCGATGCGATTTGCATCGGACCCATCGCCTACACCGGACAGGCAGAGCTCGGTCGCGACATCGAGAATTTCAAGGCTGCGCTCGAAGGCGTGAAGGTCGAGGAGGCATTCCTGCCGGTCGCTGCGCCGGCGAGCGTCATCCCGGATCGCAAGAACGAGTATTACCGCAGCGATGAGGAATGCCTGATCGCCATCGCTACGGCCATGCGCACGGAATACAAGATGATTGTCGATGCCGGCTTTCTGCTGCAGCTCGACGATGCCCGTGCCGCCGTGTCCTACGATCGTATGGTGCCGCCGGCAAGCTTCGCCGATTACCGCAAATGGCTCGCCTTGCACGTGGAGGTGCTCAATCAGGCGATCGAAGGGCTGCCCGCCGATCGCATGCGGTATCACGTCTGTTGGGGAAGCTGGCCCGGACCGCACACCACCGACGTGCCGCTCAAGGATATCGTCGACCTCATCCTCAAGGTGAAGGTCGGGGCCTACGCGATCGAAGGGGCCAATCCTCGTCACGCGCACGAATGGAAGGTGTGGGAGGAGGTGAAGCTGCCGGAGGGCAAGGCACTGATCCCGGGCGTCATCAGTCACGCCACCAATGTGGTGGAACATCCCGAGCTCGTCGCCGAGCGCATCATCCGCTACGGCAAGCGCGTCGGGCGCGAGAACGTGCTCGCCGGAACGGATTGCGGCTTCGCGCAGGGGCCGTTCTACCGGCGCGTCCACCCGTCGATCATGTGGGCGAAGCTCGAGGCGCTCGCTGAAGGCGCGCGCCTCGCAAGCAAGGAACTGTGGAATTGACTGTCAGCTCGTCGCCGTCGGCCCTTTTGGAAGGGGCTCGCTCCGACACCCTCGCGGTTGATCAGAGCTCCCGGCCGATCGCGCGATCGAGCGACCAGGCGCCGCCGCTGCGGATAAGGAAGAACAGCGCGCAGACGCCGATCAGCAGCGGATATTCGAAGCCTTGTGTGCTCCAGAAGAATCCGCCTCTCGCGGACGTGAATTTCACGGCCACGATCATAAAGATCAGTACCGCGGCCGCGGCAAAGCGGGTGAACAGTCCCAGCACCAAGAGGATGCCGCCGATCAACTCGGTGCAGCCGACCAGCGTGCCCCAAAATATGCCGGGCGTGTAGCCGATGCGATCGAACAGCGCGGCGTTCCCGGCAAAGCCCATGCCGCCGAACGCTCCAAACAGTTTTTGCATCCCATGCGGAATGAGGACCCCGCCGAGCACGATCCGCAAGATGGGTTCCGCATATTCGTTCACGGCGTCGTAGACCTTGCCGAGCGCGGGAATGTAGTGATGTGATGTTGCTTCGGTCATCGGTGTGCCCCTCGATGTGTTTCCTCGCTTTCGCCTGCACCGGGTACCGATGGGCGAAAGCTGCGCTTCTTGATGAAGCGCTGGAGAATGAGCTTATCGGTCGCAGCGGTGGGTGCAAAGAGCTTCCGACTATCGCTTGCGACAACGGGAATGGAAACGCGCACCGCTGTGCAGCGGCATGATTGACGCTCTGAAAGCAGCTTGGAAGGTCAGATCGTGCTGAAAATTGTTCAATTCCTTGCGCTCGCGCTGACCGCGCTTGCATTGGTGCCGAGTGGCGCGCACCTGTTCGAGTTCCTCAACAAAATGAGCCTGGGGGCAGAGCAGTATTTCATCGTGCAGAACATCTACCGCGGCTGGAACCTGTTCGGCATCGTGTTGATCGGCGCGCTGATCGCCAATCTGGCGCTCGCATTGTTGCTGCGCGGTCGAGGCGCGCCGTTCGCCCTCGCGCTGTTCGGGTTTTTCTGCATTGCTCTCACGCTTGTCATTTTCTTCATCTGGACCTACCCAGCCAATCAGGCGACCAACAATTGGACAACGATCCCGAACGATTGGGAGCAATTGCGCAGGCAATGGGAGTATTCGCACGCCGCCAACGCCGTCGTGACCTTCGCCGCATTCTGCTCCGTCGCCCTGTCCTCGCTGATGGCGCGGAAATGACGCCGCGGGGCTGGCGTCACCAAGCGGCGAGACGCCTCATTGAACGGTCCCGAACGGTTCTCTATGGTCGCTTGAGTAGCTGTCAAGCGGAGAGAGGAATGCAAATGACCATGTCATCACGCAGCGCTGGGCTTGTGGCATTTGCTCTTATGCTTGCGCCGATGCTGTCTTGGCCCGCCGCTGCGCAGGCGCAGGACTACCCGACGCGTCCGGTCAAGATCATCGTGCCATTCGGCGCCGGCGGGCCCGCCGACGTCTACTCCCGCGTTCTCGCCCAGCATCTCTCCGAAGCGCTCAAGCAGCCCTTCGTCGTGGAGGACCGGCCGGGTGCCGGCTCGATCATCGGCACCGACGTGGTCGCGAAGTCGCCGCCCGACGGCTACACGCTGCTCGCGATGTCGAACACCCACACGACGAACGAGTCGCTCGTCCCGAACAAGCCGTTTCAACTGATGCGCGATTTCGTGCCGGTCGCCGGGCTCAACTATTCCGACCTGGTGATGGTGGTCCATCCGTCGGTGCCGGCGAAGGATCTCAAGGAATTCATTGCTTACGCGAAGGCGAAGCCCGGAGAGCTCAATTACGCCTCCTCCGGCGCCGGCACGCCGTATCACATGGCCGGCGAGCTGTTCAAAGCGATGAGCGGCACCAATTTGGTCCACGTGCCGCACAAGGCGTCTGGCGAAATGCGCAACAGCGTCATCGGCGGCCACGTGCAAATGGCGTTCGATGCCATCACCACGATGGCGCCGAATGTGAAGGCGGGGCAGGTGCGTGCGCTCGGCACCTCGGCCGCCAAGCGCTCATCGGTTTTGTCCGATGTGCCCACCATCGCGGAAGCCGGCGTGCCCGGCTACGAATCGACCATCTGGCTCGGCATCATGGCGCCGGCCGGCACGCCGAAGGCGATCGTCGACAAGCTCAATGCCGAAATCAACAAAGTGATCACTCGCCCCGATGTGAAGGAGGCGTGGGACAAGCAGGGCGCGGTGCCGCTGGTCATGACGCCCGCCGAGTTCGAGAAATACCTGCGCGTCGATATCGATAAATGGGCGCAGGTGGTGAAGACGGCAGGACTGAAGGCGGAGTAGCGTCGTTCCGCGGGCTGCGATCGGGTAGCACCAACGCGCCCGGCCGCACCGCCCTAGGGCGGATATCTCGATATTGCGCATCCGCTGCAAACGGCCGACAATATCGCTCCATCAACGATCACAAGAAAGTCCCGGCGTGTAAGCCGGCGAGGAGGAGACCATGCTCTCAGCGATGAAGTTCAAAATCATCCTGTGGGGAATGGCACAGCTTCTCAAGTATGCGGCATGGCGGTATCCGGCGTTTCGGGAGCGGCTCAAGGAACGCAATCTCCTTGCGCAGCTCAAGGCGCGCGACGAGGAGATCGGCCGCTGGTATGCGATCCGCGACGGCAGGATAACCTCGGGCGCGGGCTTGCGTGCGGATGCCGACGTCACGCTTTCCTTCAAGACCGCCGCGCTCGGCGCCGATCTGCTCATGCCGCCGATCAACTGGCTCGACCAGATCAACGCGCAGAAAGACTTCAAGCTCACCGTCGATGGACCGGACGATCTTAGCAACTGGTTCGCGCAGACCATCATGATGAGCCAGAGCGTCGGCTTGCAGATCGGCACCCGACTTGCCGACGGCACCATGCGCTATTGCAACATGACCAATGGCGGCCCGGTCTTCGTCTACGTCAAGGACGGCAAGATCATCCGCATGACGCCGATCGATTTCCGCGCCGACGATCCCCCGCCCTGGACCATCGAAGCGCGCGGGCTCAAGCTCACTCCGCCGCGCAAGACCACGCTTGCTCCGCACGGGCAGAACGCGAAGTCGATCGTCTATTCGCCGGATCGCCTGCTTTATCCGATGAAGCGCGTCGATTTCGATCCCAACGGCGAGCGCAACCCGCAAAACCGCGGCAAGTCGGGCTACGTGCGCATCTCTTGGCCGCAAGTGCTCGACCTCGTCGCCGGCGAGATCAAACGGCTCAAGCGCACCTACGGTCCCGGCGTCATGGCGGTGTCGCACGGCTCCCACCACACCTGGGGCAACATCGGCTATTACCTCTCCGCGCTGTTCCGCTTCCGCAACGCGGTCGGTTACACGCAAATCCACCACAATCCCGACAGCTGGGAAGGCTGGTACTGGGGCGCGGTGCACCACTGGGGCTACACGCTGCGCGTCGGCCAGTCGGAGACCTACGGCACGGTCGAGGACTGCCTGCAGAACTGCGACATGATCGTGTTCTGGGCCGCCGATCCCGAGAGCACCAGCGGCTCCTATGGCGCGCAAGAAGGTACCGTGCGTCGGCAGTGGCTGAAGAATCCCAAGCTCGGCATCAAGGTCGTGCACGTCGACCCGTACTACAACGCGTCGGCGCAATTCCTGCCGGGCAAATGGTTCGCACCGCGGCCGACGACCTCCGTCGCGATGGCGATGGCAATCGCCTATGTCTGGATCAAGGAAGACCTCTACGACAAGGAGTACGTAAGCACCCACACTGTCGGCTTCGACAAATGGGAGGCCTACCTCCTCGGCGAGGAGGACGGCATCGCGAAGACACCCGAATGGCAAGAGAAGGAAACGGGTGTTCCGGCGAAGGACGTGCGCGCGCTCGCGCGCGAATGGGGCAGGAAGCGCGTCTATCTCGCGCCCGGCGGATGGGGCAACGGACACGGCGGCGCCTGCCGCAACCAGACCGGCATCCAATGGGCGCGCGTCATGGTGTGCCTGACCGCGATGCAGGGACTGGGCAAGCCCGGCATCAACATGGGCAATTTGCAGTGGGGATGCCCGCTCGACTTTCAATTCTATTTCCCGGGCTACGCCGACGGCGGCATGTCGGGCGATCTCGAAAACACCGCGATGCCGGTCGAGCTCTATCAGCGCATGCCGCAGCTGCCGAGCATGACGACGACCTTTCAGCGCATCCCGCGGCTGCGTACACCGGAGGCGATCGCCGACGGCAAGGCCGAAGGCTATCCGTGGGTCGGAAAATCGATCGAGCACCAATTCGCGAAGTTTTCCTATCCGGCGCCCGGCCATGCGCCGGTACGCATGATGTACAAATACGGCGGCTCGATCCTCTCGACCATGAACAACACCAACCGTTGGGTGCGGATGTATCAGTCGCCCAATCTCGAATTCGTGGTCAATCAGTCGATCTGGTTCGAGGGCGAGGCCAAGTTCGCCGACGTGATTCTGCCCGCGTGCACCAATTTCGAGCGCGTCGACATCAGCGAGTGGGCGGGGCTCGGCGGCTACGGCCATCACGGCCAGCAACAACTCAACCACCGTGTCATCATCTTCCAGGCGCCGGCCATCGCGCCGCTGGGCGAATCGAAGTCCGATTTCTGGATCTTCAACGAGATCTGCAAGCGGCTCGGCCTCGCCAATTATTTTTCGGAAGGCGTCAATGAGATCGACTGGGTCAAGCGTCTTTATCTCGCGTCCGACCTGCCCAAGGTGATTGCGTGGAAGAAATTCATCAAGCGCGGCTATTACGTGGTGCCAGCGGAGAAGGAGAAGCTGCGCGCGCCGGTCTCGTTCCGTTGGTTCTGGCAGAACCGCAAGAAAGACGTACCGGAGGCGCAGCCGCTGCCCTCCGATTACACCGACGAATATCTGCGCGGGCTGCAAACGCAGTCCGGCAAGCTCGAATTCGAGTGCAACAGCCTCAAGCGCTTCAATGATCCCGAGCGACCTCCGATCGTCAAATACGAGCCGTCATGGGAGGGGCCGCATTCGGGCGAGATGTATGAGCGCTATCCGCTACAGATGCTCACGCCGCACTCGAAGTACTCGTTCCACACTCAGGGCGACGGCAAGGATTCATTCCTGCTCAACATCGAGGATCATCGGGTCAAGGTCGATGGCTATTATTACTGGATCATCCGCCTCAATGCCGAGGATGCCGCCGAGCGCGGCATCAAGAAGCACGATCTGGTGAAGGTGTTCAACGATCGTGGCGCGGTGATCTGTGCGGCGCTGCCGACGCAGCGGCTGCCGCGCGGCGTCTGCCATGGTTACGAATCCTCCGCCATTTACGATCCGATGGGCGAACCCGGCAAATCGGTGGATCGCGGCGGGTGCCTCAACCTGCTCACGCCCGAGCGCACGCAGACCAACTCGACCCATTCGATTGCGGGCGCCAATGCGCTGGTTCAGGTCGAGTTGTGGGACGGGCGCACCGAGCACATGTCGGAGACCTTCGCCCGCATGGAGAAGGACAAGGCGGTCCGCGACACGCTCAAGGCCGCGCACCTCGTGCCGGCGAAGTGACAGCGAGTCCTGAGCTAGAGTAGTGCCATGCAAAAGTGGAACATGATCATCGACGTGGCCGAGTGTACAAATTGCAACCTGTGCACGCTCGCGGTCATGGACGAATATGTCGGCAACGCGTGGCCCGGCTACACCGCGCCGATGCCGAAGCACGGCCACAAATGGATCAACATCCTGCAGAAGGAGCGCGGGCAGGTGCCGATGATCGACATCGCCTACGTTCCTACCATGTGCAATCACTGCGACAATCCGCCGTGCATGGCGAAGGCCGGCGACGCGGTGAAGAAGCGCGAGGACGGGATCGTGCTGATCGATCCGGAGAAGGCGAGGGGGCGCAAGGACCTGGTCGAGGCCTGCCCCTACGGGCACATCTGGTGGAACGAGGAGTTGCAGCTTCCGCAGATCTGGCCGTTCGATGCTCACCTGCTCGACCAAGGCTGGCAACAGACCCGCGGTCAACAATCCTGTCCGACCGGCGCCATGCGCGCGATCAAGGTCGAGGACGAGGAGATGCCGCGCATTGCGCGCGAACAGGACCTCGAAGTGATGAAGCCGGAATTGGGCACTCGCCCTCGCGTCTACTACCGCAATCTCTGGCGCTACTCGAAATGCTTTATCGGCGGCACGCTGTCGGCAGAGGCGGATGGCGGGATCGACTGCGTCGAGGGCGCGAGCGTTCGCCTCGTCAAGGACGGCCGAACGGTCGCGGAGACCACGAGCGACAACTACGGCGACTTCAAATTCGACAAGCTCGACGAGGATTCGGGCGCGTATGCCGTCGAAATATCGGCTAAAGGGCGAAGCAAGAAATCGGTCGAAGCCCGTCTGGGGGCAAGTATCAATCTCGGCGAGATCAGGCTCTAGTCTTTCGTTGATTGACTCGACCCCGCTTATCTTCCCGCAGCTCGGGCCCGTTTATCAGGCGCTCTTTCCTTGGGCCGAGGCGCTGTTGCGCGCCGTGGTAGGACTTGCGCTTGTCCCGCATGGGCTGCGCAACACGTTCGGCATGTTTCCATCGACCGGCGTGCAGTCGCACAATCTGACCGAGTTGGCGAAACAGCTCGACCGCGACGGCTATCGTCCCGGAAGATTTTGGGCGCCGGCCATCTCGCTCACGCAGCTCGTGGCCGGCCCGATGCTCGCGCTCGGATTGTTCACTCGGCTGGCTGCCTGTCCGATCGTTATTTTCCTCATCGCGTCGAACTACGAACGCTGGCGCGTGGGCGGATATTTCTGGAACAAGACCGGCCTCGAATACACGCTGATGTGGACCGTGGCGGCGCTCTATTTCCTGGTGCATGGCGGCGGCGCGATCTCGCTCGATCATCTTCTCATCGGGCGAGAGTTCTGAGCCGCCGCGCTGGAATGCGGAAATCGCTTTCGTTACTATGCCAAGGCACTGGCACGCAGCCTACCTGGAACAATGAGGAGCTTTGCCGTGAACATCCATGCCAAAACCAGCCCAGCGACGGCGATATCTACTGCGGAATGGCAGGCGCGCGTCGACCTCGCCGCGGTCTATCGCCTGGTCGCGCACCATGGCTGGGATGATGTCATTTACAACCACTGCTCCATGCGGGCTCCAGGCGAGGATCGAAAGTTTCTGATGAAGCGGCACGAGCTGCTGTGGACGGAGGTCACGGCCTCCAACCTGGTCAAGGTCGACATGGATGAGGACCTCGACGAGCGCGCCGGCGTGAACCGTCCGGGCTTCACGCTGCACAGCGCGATCTTGCGCGGGCGGCCGGATGTCAACTGCGCGGTGCACGTACATACCCGCACCGGAATGGCGGTTGCGGGCCTCAAAAGCGGATTGCGGATGATCTCGCAGGAGGCGGTGCGTTTCTTCGGCCGTCTCGGTTATCATCCCTACGAGGGCATCACCGAGGATTTCGACGAGCGCGACCGGCTCATCGCCCATCTCGGCAACAACCGCGCCATGATCATGCACAATCACGGCGTGCTCACGGTGGGCAAGACCGCGCGCGAGGCCTTCATCCTGATGAAGCACCTCTTGGAGGCCGCCGAAATCCAGTTGGCGATGGAAGCAACCGGCGGCGAGTTGATCGAGATCCCGCCGGACATCTGCAAGAAGACGGTGCTCCAATACGAAAAGCACGACAGCGGTCGTGGCGCCGCCGATTGGCCGGCCTACCTTCGCATGCTCGATCGCCTCGATCCCAGCTATCGGAACTGAAACCAAGGTCGTCGCGGCATCACCGGCTGTGCTTGTCATTGGACTGGCGGCGGTCCGCGCGATTACAAATTCGCTGAGCGTCTAGCGGCTGTGCTGGAGGGGCATGGCCGGTCGGTGCTGCGTTAGTGTATGATCCAGTCACTGACGCCACGCGCGACCGGTGCAGAGCACGCTGCGCTCGGTCCAGAAGGAGCTTGCATCATGCTCGACGTCGTCAAACACGTTGCCCCCGCGATCCCGTTCGATGCGGATCGGCTGGATCGTCTCATGGACGAGGCCGGGATTGATATCCTGGTCGCGACCTCGAAGCACAATGTGCAGTATCTGCTCGGCGGACATCGCGCGTTTTTCTTCGAATCCATGGATGCGATGGGATTGAGCCGATATCTGCCGGTTTTGGTCTATCCCAAGGCCGGGCGGGAAAAGGCCGGTTATTTTGGCCACCGCATGGAGGGCTTTCAGAAGGAAAACCATCCGTTCTGGGTCTCGGAGTCGCAGACGAATTCATCCGGCACCCTCGATGCGATGCAAAAGGCGATCGACTACATCCGCAAATTGGGGGTGAAGCCGCGCCGCATCGGCGCCGAGTTGGGCTTCCTTCCGGTTGATGCCGGCGCGGCACTGCGCAGCGCCTTCTCGGGCAGCGAGTTGATCGACGCGCTGTTCGTGCTCGAGCGGTTGCGCGCAGTGAAAAGCCCGGAGGAGTTGAGACAGCTTCGGATCGCCTCCGAGAGCGTGATCGAATCGATGCTGGCGGTCATCGCCCATCACGGTCCGGGCGCGACCAAGCGCGAATTGACCGAAGCGTTGCGGCGGCAGGAGACGGACCGCGGGCTTGTCTTCGATTATTGCCTCATCACGGCGGGCACGAGCCTCAATCGCGCGCCGTCAGACCATAAATGGAACAAGGGCGATATCCTCTCGCTCGATTCCGGCGGTAACTACCACGGCTACATCGGCGATCTCTGTCGGATGGCGATTCAAGGCGAGCCCGATGCCGAACTCGAGGATCTGCTCTCCGAGATCGAGCACATTCAGCGCGCGGCGATGAAGCCCATCAAGGCCGGGGTCATGGGCGGCGCGATCTACGCCGCGGCCGAGCCGCTGGTGCAGAAATCTAAGCACCACAACCACATGCATTTCCTCGCCCACGGCATGGGATTGGTGAGTCACGAGGCGCCGCGCCTGACCGCAACAGGTCCCGTGCCCTACGACGCCTACGATGCCGAGCGCCCGCTCGAAGCTGGAATGGTGGTGTCGGTGGAGACCACGCTGCAGCATCCGCAACGTGGATTCATCAAGCTCGAGGACACCGTCGTGGTCACCGACTCCGGCTTCGAAATCTATGGCGAGGGCGGTCGCGGCTGGAACCGCGGCGGCATTGCGGTACGGTGAGGGGGGCGCGCCTCGCGTCGCGCGTTTCGTTCTGACGTATTTGGAATTCGGACGTCATGGCCGGGTCGGGGCACCCCGCCGACTTTGTCGGCGGGGACCCCGTTGTCCCGGCCATGCACGTCTTAGTTTGGAAGGCTAAGCCGCACCAAAAAAGTGGAATGCCCGCGACAAGCGCGGGCATGACGGGCGCCGCTAGGCGCTGCGGACAGCGGCAGGCCGAGATGGACTCGGCCGCCGTTCAAAACGGACTTAAATGCTCAGCGCGAGCAGTGCCACCGCGCCGATTCCCACGACCAGGATCAGCAAGGCCACGGGGTCGTAGTCGAGCCAATGTCTGGTTTGTACATGTCTGCTTTGTACACTCATGACGCACCTCGCCCTGAAAGCCGCATCCACTCTTGTCCACTCCCATATCGGGGGCGGATGGGTGGTTTGCGTCTCTATTAGTCGCGGTTGAGGGTGCAGAGGTTCAAAATCGGCCTTTGAGAAAGGGAATTGTTCCGGCAGCGCGCCGGGCTCGCGACCGACGCGCGGTGGCGCCAGAACAACTGATTGAAGCCGTTGACGTATTGCCCTGCCGTCCGTCGAGCAGCCTGGAAGGCGAGGCCGGCAAAGACCAATTCTCAGCGGGCCCGCGGTCGGCCGAGAATGGCTTTTTTGCGGCACATCGACCTTTCGTCTCGCGGGCTGCGCGCTTCCTTTACTGCATGAACCAGCCGTGGCTCACCACCAGCGATTGCCCGGTCAGTGCATTGCTTTCGAACCCGGCAAAAAACACCGCCGTCTCCGCCACGTCCTGAACCGTGGTGAATTCGCCGTCGACCGTGCCCTTCAACATCACGTTCTTGATGACGTCGGCCTCTGAAATGCCGAGCTCCTTGGCCTGTTCGGGGATCTGCTTGTCGACCAGCGGGGTGCGCACGAAGCCGGGGCAAATGACGTTGGCGCGCACGCCATGCTTGGCCCCTTCTTTCGCCACCACCTTGGCGAGCCCGATCAGTCCGTGCTTGGCGGTCACGTAGGGCGCCTTCAAAAGCGATGCCTCCTTCGAGTGCACCGATCCCATATAGATGATGCTTCCGCCGGTGCCCTGCTTGTACATGCGCTGCAGGACGGCGCGGGTGGTGAGAAACGCACCGTCGAGATGGATGCTCAAAAGCTTTTTCCAGTCCGCGAACTTGAATTCATCGAGCGGAGCGACGATCTGGATGCCGGCATTGCTCACGAGCACGTCGATCTTTCCGAACTGCTCCACGGTGCGGGCCACGCCCGCCTCCACCTGCTGTTCGTTCGTCACGTCCATGACGACGCCGAGCGCCTTGCGCGTATCGCCGAGTTCGCCAGCGGCCGCATCGGCGGCCTTTTGATTCAAATCGGCGATCACCACGCGCGCCCCCTCGCGCACGAAGGTCTTGGCGATCTCTTTGCCGATGCCTCTGGCCGCGCCGGTCACGATGGCGACCTTGTCCTGGAGACGCATGTCACGCCACTCCCGCGGTGGCGGGCTTGGGCGCCGCCTCCCGCTTCGCAGAAGGCTGGAGATAGTCGTGGACGACCTTGCCGAGCCCGAGCGTGAGATCGCAAACGAGATGGACTGCGGAGACGACCTCGAGCACAGGTAGCTCCGCGACAGGCGCAAGCGCATGCGGGGTGAGCGAAATCGCCGCCGGGCCGGTCCACGCGCCCTTGAGCGTCACGTCCTCGAGATAATATTCGACGAGCTCGCAGATGCGCGGGCTGCCGTCGACGTGGGGAATGATCTTGAGCAGAAAATTCGGCGCCGCAAGCGAAGCGCGGATCGCAGCCGCGTCGGCGGCTTTGTGCTTGTATCCCATGGTGGCGGTGACGACCCGAACCGGGCCGTAGTCGAGCGTGCCGACCAACTGATCGATCTCGACGTGGAGCGTCGGATCGGCCAATTTTTTCGGAAATCCCCACAGCTCGCGTCCGCCTGCGATCGGCGGCTCGTCGTTGAGGAACATGCAATGGCTGTAGCCGCCCCTGCGGCCGCGGAAGCGCACCGGAATGACTTGTCCGGTTTCGGTGTAGTCGCCGAATCCGGTGGAATCCGGCATGCGGATGAATTCGTATTTGACGAGCGGCTCGTCCACCTCGAGCGGCTCCGGTACGACCGCGCGCAATTTGTCAGGATCCGTTCGATAGGTGATGATCATGAATTCCCGGTTGACGAAACGATAAGGGCCCGGCGGGTAAGCCGGGCTTGTCAGCGGCATGGCGAACGCGCGTGCCTTGACCTCTGCTTCCTTCATCTTGTGCTCCTTGTGATTTGCTAGATGTCGAGCGCGCCGCCTCATTCGCGGCCGTCGATGACGACGTCGAACGTGGCGACGCCGGGGCCATTCACCGGTCGCTCATTTCAATTACCTTGCCGGCCGCCACCCAAGGACTTTTCCATCTGCGCCGCGTCGCGCCCCATCTGCAGGCACACGAGCACTTCGACGTAGCTGGGATTGCCGCCGGTTTCCGTGGTGGCAACACAGCGCTCGCGAAGGGCCGGGGAAAACTGCGTCCACTGTTTTTCGAGTTCGTCACGCGCGCTTTTCTCGTCCGCCAGGCATTGCCGCAAGCTCGTATCCAAGCTCAAGCTGTCGCCCATCTTCGCCGCCGCGCGACAGCCGGATTCGACGTTGAGCGCGGGAACGCCGTCGGCGACCAGCAGCGTGCCGCCGAGCGTGAGAACTAACGCTGACGGAAACATTTGCATCCTCCACAGCCGTCGCGCGCCTGCGGCGCGACCGAGCTGTGTGCCGGATAGCTCGGGGCTCGGGGGCGGTCAACGGCTTGTTCGAATCCGGTGCTATTGTGCCGTTGCCGCAGAGGGCGGGTTGAGCTTGCAGTTGTTGAGCACGGCGTAAAAGCCCTTCTCGCCCTTCTGAAAGCTTACCGCGGCGGTGAACACGTAGGATCCGCGCTTGGGCTCCTTGAGTTCGTACACCCACCAATTCGTCACTTGCCCAGGGCGATTGGAATACTGGGCGCACGTTCCATCGGGTCCGTCGACGAGCGGAACGCTTTGCATTTCGTAGCGATAATCCTTGGCATTGGGCCAGGCGACGCCGATGGCGAATGTCGGCCGCTCGTAGTCCAGAGGAAACGGTTGCGACAGATTGTTCGGGTCTCCGCAATTCGGGAACACAGTGACGTATTCCGCCCGGCCGGTGCAGATCATGACCGGAGCGCCATTGCTCCAGTCGACTCCTCCGGGCAAAGCGCCCCAATGGGTCCGGCAGCACGTCTCGATGGGGACCGCCGGCCATTCTGGCGGGGTCTGGAACGATGTGCTCTGGCTGCTGATGCAGTAATTGGTGGTGCAGGTGTATTGCGCCGACGCCGGCGCCGCAGCCGATAAGGCGAGAAAACCCAGCGCCAGAAAATATCGCAAGGCATTCATGGCCGGATATCCAACGGACACTCTCGTAGGCATCGTTTCGTCCTCATGCCGACCTCTGCCGCCTCGCCACGCTCATGTACACTACCACGTCGAATGCGCAAACGATCGAGCGCCGTTATCTGCAGTCGTTCGGTCAGTTCAACCTGACGTCAGCCTCCGCGTGGCTCGGGTCGCGATGCTGGCTCGAGTGCCCACCTTTTGCCGCGGCTAAACTATTGGCTGGCGCCAAAACAGCAACACGTCGTAACCTGCCCGCAACGCGCGGCAAGGGTAATCTTTGGTCATGTTGACTGGACAGTGGCGGCTACCGGTAGAGGTGGCGGAGACGACGAAGATGAGAGGCGTCGTCAAAGGCCCGTGGCGCGCGGCTGGAGCTCGGCTGCCGGCCGTCGCGTGCGTGGCGGTGCTGCTGACGGCATGCGGTCAAGAAAATCGCTACATCGCTCCCCCGCCGCCGAAGGTGATCGTCCAACTGCCCCTGCAGCAGATGGTCACTCCTTATTTGGAGGCGACCGGCAACGCCGCGTCGATCAATGCCGTCAAGCTGGTCGCGCGCGTGCAAGGCTACGTGCAGGAGATCAAGTACCAGGACGGCACCGCCGTAAAAAAGGGCACGCCGTTATTCGTAATCGAGCCGGAGCCCTACAAGGTTCAGCTCGAACAGGCGCAAGCCGCGGAAGAGGGCGCCAAGGCGACGCTGGTCAATGCCGAAGCCGAATTCACGCGTCAGCAGGAACTCCAATCCAAGGACGTGTCCACGCAGGCCAATCTCGACAGAGCACGCGCCGCCCGCGACACCGCCCGCGCGAGCGTGCTGCAGGCGCAGGCCCAGACCCAGACCGCGGAGATCAATCTCGGCTACACCACGGTTTCGGCTCCCTTCGACGGCGTCGTGACCGCGCGCAAGGTTTCGGTCGGCGAGCTGGTCGGCGGCGAGCACACCAGCGAACTCGCGACCATCGTGCAGCTCGACCCGATCTGGGTATGGTTCGTTTTGAGCGAACGTGACGTGCAACGCGTGCGCGCGCAAATGGCGGAGCGCGGCGTCACTATCGCCGAGCTGATCAACAAGGTTGCGGTCGAAGTCGGCCTGCAGACCGAGACCGGCTATCCGCACAAGGGCGTGCTCGATTACGTGTCCCCCGACGTCAACCAATCGACCGGGACGCTGCAGGTGCGCGGGATCTTCGAGAATTCCAAACAGGCGCTCCTACCGGGCTATTTCCTTCGCGTGCGGGTGCCGCTGCGCGCCGAGCAGGCGCTGTTGGTCCCGGAGGTCGCCGTGGGCAGCGATCAGGCGGGCCGCTATGTGCTCGTCGTCAACCCTGATGGGATCGTCGAGCAGCACCGGGTGCAACTCGGCCAGACGACGGGCGAGATGCGCGTGATCGAGAGCGGGCTCAAGCCCGATGAGCGCGTGGTCGTGTCCGGCATCCTCGATGCCGTGCCGGGGCAGAAAGTCGATCCAGAGCTACAGACCCCGAAATCCGCGGCCGCCGAGCCGACCGGATCGAAATAACCCGCGCGTCATGATTTCGAAATTTTTCATCGAGCGGCCCGTTCTGGCGAACGTGCTCGCTGTTCTGATGGTCGTGATCGGCGCCGTGTCGCTGTTGCGCCTCGCGGTCGCGCAATATCCCAACGTGGTGCCGCCGACCATTTCGGTCACCACCCGCTACCCCGGCGCGAGCGCGCGCGCGGTGGTCGACACCGTCGCCTTGCCGATCGAGCAGCAGGTCAATGGCGTGGACGGCATGATCTACATGCAGTCCTACAGCGCCTCCGACGGCAGCTACACGCTGATCGTCACCTTCAAGATCGGAATGGACATCAATTTTGCGCAGGTGCTGGTACAGAACCGGGTCTCCAGCGCGCTCGCGCAGTTGCCACAGGCCGTGCAAGCCCAGGGCGTAACCGTCCAGCAGAAATCGACGGCTATTCTGCAATTCGTCACCTTGAGCTCGCCCGACGAACGCTATGACAGCCTGTTCCTTGCCAATTACGCGACCATCACGCTGCAGCCGGAACTGGCGCGCCTGCCCGGTGTCGGCCAAGTCAATATTTTCGGGGCCGGCCAGTATTCGATGCGCATCTGGCTCGATCCCAACAAGCTCTATGCGCGTTCGCTGTCGAGCGAAGACGTCGTCAACGCGCTCAAGGGCCAGAACCAGCAGGTCACCGCCGGCCAGCTCGGGATGCCGCCGGCGCCGAACACGCAAGCGTTCCAGTACACGCTCGACATCGCCGCCCGCCTCGACGACGTGAGCCAGTTCGAGAACATCGTCGTCAAGACCGAATCGAACGGGCAGATGGTCTACGTGCGCGACGTCGGCCGCGTCGAGCTCGGCGCGCAGACCTATAGCCAGATCTTCACGCTCAACGGGAAGCCTGCGGCGGGCATCGGCATCTTCCAGACGCTGGAGGCGAACGCGCTCGACGTGGCCGGCGAAGTCGCGGCCAAGATGGCGCACCTCGCGAAGAGCTTTCCACCGGGGCTTGCCTACAGCATTCCCTTCGACACCACCACGTTCGTGCGTGAGTCAATCAAGGAAGTATGGAAGACGCTGTTCCAGGCGGCGATCCTGGTGCTGATCGTGATCGTGGTATTTCTGCAGGACTGGCGCGCCATGCTGGTGCCCATGACCACGGTGCCGGTCACCATCATCGGCGCGTTTGCGGCCATGGCGGCGCTCGGCTTCACGATCAATCTCTCGACACTGTTCGCGATCGTGTTGGCGATCGGCATCGTCGTCGACGATGCCATCGTCGTTGTGGAAGGCGCGGCGCATCACATCGAGCGGGGATTGTCGCCGAAGGAAGCGGCCATCCAGGCGATGAACGAGCTGTTCGGTCCGATCGTCGGCATCACGCTCGTGCTGATGTCGGTGTTCCTGCCCGCCGCTTTCATCCCCGGCCTCACCGGCAAGATGTTTGCGCAGTTCGCACTGGTGATCGCGGCGACGGCGTTGCTCAGCGCCATCAACGCCGCCACGCTCAAGCCGACGCAATGCGCGTTGTGGCTGCGGCCGCCGGTTCCGCCGGACAAGCGCAACCTGTTCTTCCGTGCGTTCAATGCCGTCTATGATCCGTTCGAGCGCGCCTATGCGCGGCTGATCGGCGGCATGGTCGCGCGCAGCGGCTTGATGTGCATGATCGCTCTGATCATCATCGGCGGCGCCGGTTATGGCCTCTCGCGGGTCGCGACCGGCTTTCTCCCCATCGAAGATCAGGGCTATGTGCTGGTGACGGTGCAATTGCCGGACGGCGCGTCGCTCCTGCGTACCAAGCGGGTGCTCGATCAGGTGAGCGAGATCGCCGGCAAGAATCCCGCCGTCGCCAACGTGACCGCGATATCCGGTGTTTCGGCGCTCGACAACAATTCGACGCTCGCCAATTCCGGCGTCGCCTACGTCGTGCTCAAGGATTGGAGCGAGCGCGGCAAGGGCGAGGACTTGCGGTCGCTGTTCCAGCAATTCAACCGCGACTTCGCGGCGATCACCGAGGCGCGCATCGTGGTGTTTCCACCGCCGCCGATCCAGGGCATCGGCAATGCCGGCGGCTTTGCCATGCAGCTCGAGCTGCTCGACGGCAGCTTCGATCTCACCAAGTTGCAGACCACGACCAACACCGTGATAAAGGACGCGCAAACGCAAAGCGGCTTGCAGCGGGTGACGAGCTCGTTCCGCTCCACCGTGCCGCAGCTCAAGGTGGACGTCGACCGCGCCAAGGCCGAGACGCTGCAAGTGTCGATCGACGACGTGTTCGCCACGCTCGGAGCCTATCTCGGCTCGAGCTATGTCGATCAGTTCAACAAGTTCGGCCGCGTGTTCCAGGTCTACGTGCAGGCGGATTCGCAGTTCCGCCTGCGTCAGCAGGACATCGAGCAGCTTCCGGTGCGCAACAAGCAGGGCGCCATGATCCCGCTCGGCACCATGGTCCGCATCACGCCGATCGTCGGGCCGTCGTTGCTCAGCCTCTACAACCTCTATCCGTCCTCGACGGTCATGGGGTTGCCCGCCGCCGGCTTCAGTTCCGGTCAGGCGATGACGCTCATGGAGCAGATCGCCACCAAGGCTTCGCCGCCCGGTACCGGTTACGAATGGACTGCGATGTCGTACCAGGAAAAGCTCGTCGGCAAGCAGATCTACTACATCTTCGCGCTCGCGATGCTGCTGGTGTATCTGGTGCTGGCCGGCCAGTACGAGAGCTGGTTCATGCCGGTCGCGGTGCTGCTTGCGGTGCCGCTGTCGCTGGTCGGGCCGGTTTCGGCGCTCACGGGGCTCGGCATCGACAACAACCTCTACACGCAGATCGGTCTCGTGCTGCTGATTGCACTCTCGGCGAAGAACGCGATCCTGATCGTCGAGGTGGCGCGCGAGCGGCGCGTGTTCGACGGCAAGCCGATCGTCGAGGCGGCCACGGAGGCGGCGCGGGCGCGCTTTCGCCCGATCCTGATGACCTCGTTCGCCTTTATCCTGGGCGTGCTGCCGCTGGTGCTCGCAACCGGCGCCGGCGCCAGCTCGCGCAAGTCGATCGGCATTGCGGTGTTCAGCGGCATGCTCGCCTCGACCTGCCTTGCCGTGCTGTTCGTGCCGTCGTTCTTCGTCGTGGTGCGGCGTTTCGAGGAATGGCGCGCGTCGCGCAAGGCCAAGGTCGCGGGAAAAATAGCCCCTGCGGAGTAAGTGGCTTTGGCGCAGCACCCATGAGACGATGCAGAGGATGAAACGGGACCGCCCCTGCGCGTAGGGGCAGGGCGCCGGTAGGAGGCATTCCCAATGACTGAGCTAACGCGGGATGACGTGACTGAAGTCCTTGGTCCGGTGAGCGACGCGGCTGCCGCCGAAATCATCGCGACCGGGATCAGCAAGGAGGAGTTGGTCGCGGCGCGTGATCGGGTCGTCAGGGACCGCAAGGGTCACGACCCCGGGCCTCCGCTTGAGCCGGGGCCGGTTGCCGAGGTCGTCGATATCCTGGAGCGAACGAAGGGGCTCTTGGGCGAAAGCGGCTCTACGCTCACATAGGCCTATGAATGGCTTGTACAGACCGCGCACACACTGACCTGTCATTGCGGGGCGCTGCGGCTCGGCCGGAATGACGAAAGAAAGGGTTTGTCGGCTCGACCTGGCAGACTTCACGTGATGGTGATCACCACGGCCGCAGCCGCCACGAACAGGACGGCGATCACAGCCGTGAGCACCGCGATACCGGTTGCCAATGTTCTCATCAGGCCATCGCGGCGGGCCCGGAAGGCTGCCCGATGGGGCGGCACGGTGGGAATTGCCGGTCGAGACTCCATGACACGCCTTCCTCAACAGGACCGCGAGCCGCTCGGTCCGCCTATTCTGCCGCCCCGGCCAGGAATGCGGCCATGAGCATGACGAAGCCAGCGGCAATCCACAGCAGCTCGGTGGGAATGATCGACAACATGACGACACGCACGGGCGGCTCACGAACGCGCCTACAATTTAGTATGGCGGGCGCCCATTCCGGTTCACGGTTTTTGCCGTGCCAGGGACAAAATTGCTTTTGCGGAGGTCCCCGGCAAAAATTTTACAGGCGCGAAACGGTATAGGTGGGGTAGGGGCCGTCAGCGCGCGGGCCTCCATTCAAACGATGATCTCGACCGGACTGCCGATCGCAAGGCCAAGGTCGCGGTCCGCGCGTCCTTGGTTTACGGCGATCTCGGCGAGTCCGTTCGAATTCTCATACCAGAACGCCGTCCCGGATGGCCGATCGCTGAACGTCCTTGCGCGCTCCAGCACGCAGCCCGCCAGGGCAAGTCTCGTGTTGGGAGGGAGCATGGCCGCCCGCAAGCCGGTCATGGCATTGCCGAAGTGATCGACGTACACGATCTCGGCAAGATCGTCCGGCCAGTCTGCGCGACGCTCCGCGCGCGCCGCGCGCGGACGTCCTGGGGGTGGCTCGCCGCGGGCCAGCATGGCTGCGACCGGCGCGAACAGGTCGCGCCCGTGAAAGCTCGCCGACAGGTGCTGCGGCTTAAAATCGATGTCCCAGCCGCGCGTCTTTGCCGCGCGGCGCTCGATCAACTCGAACAAGCCGTTGCCCGGGCCGACGTACCAGCGACCATCCGCCTCAACAACGACGGGAGGACGCGCCCCGCCGACGCCGGGATCGACGACACAGAGAAACGTGGTGCCCGCGGCAAACCATTGCGCATAGGCCGCCAACAGATAGGCGGACGCCTTGGCATTGCCGGCCGGCGCGTCGGCGAAAAGATCGATGACGGGGACGCCCGGCGCCATTTGATGCAGCACCGCCTTCATCTGCCCCGTATAGGGACCCTGCAGCCCGAAATCCGTGAACAGCACGATCATGCGGAATACTTATATGTCGTCGTCCCGGTGTCCCGGATGCGGTGCAACGCGAAACGAAGTGGAGCGGTGCGCCGCTGATCCGGGACCGCCACGGACCGTGACGATCCACGCAAGTCGGGTTTACCCGACTTGCGCACATTTCAGCGCCGATCTCGGGTAAACCCGAGATCGGGGTCTGCAGCGCACCACTTCGCCGTAGCGCGTCGAAGACGCGCGTAAACGCGCTTATGGCATGTGATGCGCTGCGCCCGGGATACGTCCCTTATCTTAGCGCCCTATACGCTTCGCGGGGACGACGGCACGGAAAGTGGCGCCGCGCGGGATGCTCGCGCGGCGCCGTGCAGAACGGTCGGGCGATGCGGGGCGTTACTCCCGCTCTTTCGGCTTGTCGGCGTCCCTTGCATCGCCGCCTTGCGGAGAGTGGAAAGCCTACCGCGTCACCGCGGCGATCGCCCGAAACTCAATTCGCTTCACTAAAGATAATCAGTGTCGCTCGTGCGCGCGAGCCTCTGGCCAGCCTGGCAAACCGAACCGCGCTCGTTCCTTCATAATGTAGAGCCCCCGGCGGCGATGGGATAGACGACCGGCGCGGCTGGCATCCGGGCGCGTTCCTTAGCGGCGTTGCTGCGCCGGCTGCGGTGCCCGACAGCGCTCGCTTGCCAAGGTCGTGAGGTATTGTTGCCGGGCTTGCAAGGCTACAACCTCTTTGCTCGCTGCGCCCTTGAAATCCATCCCAAACCACAACACCGGGATGAAGACGCCAGCTACGCCCGCGACGACGTTCTGCGCGACCTTGCCGCCTTCTTCGCCGGCGAGTTCGCGCACCTTGATGTTGTTGGCCTCGATCTCGGCGGTGACCATGGCGCAACTTGCGTTGGCATCCGTCGCCTGCACGGTGGCAACCGGCTGCGGATCGCGGCCAGCGCAGGCGGCGCACGCCAAGGCGAGCACCACGATTGCTAATCTCGTCATTTGGGAAAAAAACACCGCCCGGACAAAGGGAGTGCCGAGCAGTGCTTGCTGGTTAGTGCGGACCCCATCCGGGGACTTGTTATTCTGCGCCAAACATTTGTTCGTCGCTGCCATGCTCGCCCATAATGACCAGGGTGCCGCTCATCATTGCGACGTTCGTCTGGCTGCCTGAGTGTTCGATTACCAGCCGCGGCACGGTCGCCGCGCGGTGGCGCGCTAGAGCGGCGCGGGAACTGATATCCGTGGTGAGACGCTTTTCAAGACCGCTGCTGTTACTTCGAAGTGGCGCCAGATGGAATCAGGCCAGCATTTCGAGCTTTGCCTAGTAGGTATGACACGAAAACGGCGCACGCTCCGATCATGAATAGCGCATCATGCTCGTCCACTTCGGGCGCGTCTTTGCGCGCAGCTCTTGCGAGCGAGGCGTCGCCGCCCTTCACTTGCGACGGTAAGTGCTGTCTCGGCCGAGACGGCGCTGTAATTCACTGGCGTATTGGCGTCCTATGTCTTGGCGTGAGGCTCGCACCCAATCGCTGAGCTTGGTCGTGCCGAGCGGGGGTGATTGCACGTAGAGGTTTTCCTGCATTAGGCCCCTAACCTCATCGCGCGTGTTGATCACATCCCCGACGATCCAGCCAAGAACGCGGACAGCTTGGTAAGCGAGCATCGGCGGCATTGGCACGATCAGAGCGGGCGAGCCGATCTCGCGCGCAATCATTTCTACCATTTCGCGGTAGTAGTAGGTTTCAGGCCCGATGGCGTCGATTGTTTCGTTCGCCGGTCCAGCTATGCGGTCGATAGCCGCCACGGCAAGGTCACCGACATGGATTGGCTGCAGCCGATATTGCCCGCCGCCATAAATCCCGAACACGGGCGAACGCCGCAGGGCCCAGGCAATGTTGTTGATCAGGATATCTTCCTTTCCGAACAGCACTGCAGGCCGGAGGATGGCGTATGAAATGCCGGTCTGCTTGAGGTAGTCCTCTAATTCTGCCTTGCCGCGGAAGTAGGGAAGACGCGATTTGCGATCAGGATTAGTAATGCTGATGTGCACGACACGACCGACGCCTGCGCGCTTGGCAGCGTCGAACAAAACTTTCGAATTGGTGAGTGCCTGCGCAAAAGTAAAATGCGGCGGATTGTCGAACCGTATCCAATAGGTGTTTATCAGAGCATCAATGCCGCGCAGCGATTTTTCTAGCTCATGCGGTTCCGAGAAATTGTATGGAAACGCCTTAATGGATCCGCCAAACGGATTGGGTCGCTGCGGTGAATTCGTGAGTGTGATCACCTCGTGTCGTAGCGCGAGCAGGCGCTGGGCAATGTACTTGCCTGAGAAGCCAAAAGCTCCTGTTACCGCGATCCGCACGCTGGCTTCCCATCAGGCTGGAACGTGGCGCGCCGGGTCGAACTTATTCCGGCTTGATGTTGGCCGCCCGGATCACCTTACCCCACTTCTCAGTTTCATCTGCGATCAGCTTGCCGAAATCGGCGGGCGAGCCGGTAAATATTTGACTACCGAGTTCGGCCATCCGTGCCTTCACCGCCGGATCGGCAAGCACCGCGTTGACCTCCCGGTTGAGCCGCTCGACGATCTCGGCCGGGGTGCCCTTGGGGACGCCGATGCCGAGCCAGCCGGTCACCGCGTAGCCCGGGACAACATCGCCGATCGGCCGGATGTCCGGCAGCACCCGCAGATGCGCCGTCGCCGTCACTCCAAGCGCGCGCAATCCACCCGATTGGATATGTGGCAACGCTGAACCAACAGCATCGAACATCGCATGCACGTCGCCTGCCATGAGTGCTGAATGCGCCGCCGGCGTGCCTCGATAGGGCACGTGCACCACCTCGATGCCGGTCATCATCCGGAACAGCTCGCCGGAAAGATGGGTCAGGTTTCCGGTGCCGTTCGAGGCCAGGTTGATCTTGCCGGGATTGGCCTTGGCGTGGGCGATGAACTCGGGGACGGTTTTGGCCGGGAACGATGGATTGACGAGCAAGACGAAGGAATCGTTGTTGATGCTGGCGACCGGGACGATGTCGCGCGTGACGGTGACGGTGCTCTTCTCATAGAGCGTCACGTTGATGACGTGCGGGGTGGCGACAAGAAGGAGCGTGTAGCCGTCGGCAGGAGTGCGCGCGACCGCCTGCAGTGCGAGATTGCCGCCGGCGCCTGGCCGGTTGTCGATGACCACCGACTGGCCGAGCCGCTGCGACAGCGATTGGCCGATCAGGCGCGCAATGATGTCGGGCGTGCCGCCAGCGGGAACGAAGACGATCAAGGTCACCGGCCGCGTCGGATAGGCTTGCGCCAACGCGAAACGCGACACGGCCGGCAGCGCGGCAGCGGCCGCCGCCAGATGGAAGAATTTGCGGCGGGGAAGTTTCATTTTGAACCTCCCTCTCGCTTCACATCATTCAATCACCTCGTCGGCGCGGGCGACGAGCGTCGGCGGGATTTCGAGCCCGATGCGCTTGGCGGTCCTCAGGTTGATCACGAGCTCGAACTTCGTGGAACGCAGCGACGAAGGGCCGTCCTTCCCGGTCGCTCTGAGGATACGCCATCAGAACGCCGATGCGCCGCATCCCTTCGCCCTTCTGTGCGCGCGCCGCGAGCGGCCACGCCGCTGCCGCGCCGCCGAGCAGCGTGACGAACTCGCGCCGATTCAATTGATTGAATTGCATTCGATTTCCCGCCAGCCAGGCAGGATTGTAGAATATCGAACTGGCGGCGAATAGTCAGCGGGTGTTGGAGCGACTGTACAAGCCGTTAGCCATTGGCGAGAGCGGGCAACGTCCGAGAATCGGGTCAAACGCGGAAAAGCTCAGAATGAGCAAATGTTTTCCACTTTGCCCCCGAAAGCGGACTCCAATCTGCGAGTTAATGAGTACACGCCCTAGCACCAGGCCCAACCCGATTGTAGGATTGTGCCCGACGGGTAAGGCTGATCAACCTCGGTCGACGAATTGGGATCAATGCCATGCGCCATCGATTTTTGGCTGCACTAACCGCTTCGGCGAGTTTCGCGATGCTGCTCACATCCGTGCACATTTCGTTGGCGGACGTGATCGACGGTGACTGGTGCAGGGCGGACGGCAAGCGGATGAAGATCCGTGGTCCTGAGATCGTTACGCCGGGCGGGAACCAGACGCGCGGCGACTATACCCGCCACAGCTTTTCATACGTCATTCCAGCAGGAGAGGCAGGCGCGGGCGAAAGCGTCTCGATCATTCTTCTCTCGGAGTACCTGGCCCATGCGCGACAAGGCTCCGACACCGCACCTGTTCAGGTGTGGAACCGTTGTCCGCCGGGCGTGGCCGAATCGAGGCCGGCGCTTGCCGTAGAAAAGAGCGGGTGATCGACTGCCGGCACCCCTAATTTGAGTCCCCAACTGTCCTAATTTGCAAAAATATCACAGTTACCTGTTAGCCGTTGGCGAGGGTGGCCGATGTCTGAAGTGGGTCATCCACGTCGGAGGAGGCCGAAGCCACACGATCGTGCATGTCCGCTTCGCCCCGAAAGCAACCATCGCCAATCACTATTTGAGCGTCGCAATATATGCCGCAAGGTCTGCCGCTTCTGTCCGAGAGAGTGACATGTTTGGCATCTTCGGGTGCGGCTCGAGCAAGAAGAACGCGATTTTTGCGGCATCAAAGTCTGGCCTATTTGCTATAGTCGCAAACGGCGGCGCCTCACTCGTGGCGCCGCGCTGGTTTGATACAACCACATGGCAGGGCGCGCACCATCGACGTGCGAGTCGCTCACCATTGTCTGGGTCGGCGCCAAACGCCACGCCAGACCACGCCGTCGCAGCCATCAAAATAGCCAAGCTCAAGCCACAGCCACGCATCTTGCCTCCTCGTACTGCGGACTCACCCTCTGCGCGCGCGCCGCAAGCGGCCCAGCGACCGCCGCGCCGCAAAGCAGCGTCGGTGATGTCCGCTGCACGACCGCTGTTCCCCCGAAAGCGGACGTCCATCCGCGATCTTGCTATGTCGCATTCGTGCCACAGGCTGACTTCACAGGAACAGCCGCTTCCGGCGGGAAGCGGATTCCGCGCGCTCCGCAATTTCAGCAGTCGATGACTGAGGTGGGTCTTGGACAGGTCGTCCTCACCGTACCGCGAATGGCGCATTATACGGCCGGCCGAACGGCACACCTGCGGCGACCGTCTGCACCGGCTTGAGAGAGACCTTACCGTCGCGCTTGTTGTTGCGAGTGTCGACGAACGACACCGGCCCCTCGACGACCTCCATGATGGCAACGTCGCCCGGCGCCCCGACCTGCAGAGTGCCTAGCTTAGGTGTGCGGTTGATCACCGCCGCAGGTTTGACGGTCGCCATGGTGACCACTTGCTCAAGCGAGAAGCCGAGCCCCATGAACTTGCTCATCACCCAGGTCTGTCCGGCTGGTTTGCCGCACACTCAAGGTATCACGGAGCGGACGGCAGGTCCTTGGGCAACACCTGAAATGTTCTGAATCGAGGCGTGAGCGGCCGTCACGTCGCGTCGCGGTCATGAGGGGCGCTGGAATGGGGCGGGGCGCGCACGGATATTATTGGGCCGATTTGTCAGCTGGAATTAGCGGCCCGCCAGGCAGTCCCCGCGATGTATCCAGAACGAGACGACGCCAGTCGTCATGACCGGACTCATCGACCCACTCGGTGCCGGTCTGATCGTCAGCCAGGCGCGACCGGGAGGCAACACGACTAGCATTTCCAGTAGGGCGCAGGACATGCCCGCCAAGTGGCTGGAATTGCTGTGCACGGTCATCCCGACGGCAAAGAGAATCGTGTCGCTGTGCAACCCGGCCAATCGCAAATCAAAACGGTATAGTGTGTTCACTACACTCCAACCCCTTCCTGGAACTAACCCATGACCGTACGCGATACGCAGGAATCTGCGCTTCCGACGACCCAGAAGCTCGAGTTCAGTGCCGCGGAGATTGGCGCACTCGCCCATCTCTACCGCGGTGAAGTCTACCGTAGCACGGCCTGGCGGACGCGCCTTGACAGCACCACGAACTGGGCGGTGGTTACGACGGGCATTGCGCTGTCCGCGACTTTCAGCAGTGCGGAAGCCTCGCCCTTACCGATGGTGCTCGTTGGTCTGATTGTCAGCGTGTTCCTTCTGTTCGAGGCGCGCCGCTACCGGTATTTCAACGTCTGGCGGGCACGCACGCGTTTACTCGAGACTGATTTCTACGCGCCCATGATTAGGGGTGAAGGCATTCGGTTGGGTACGGGCTGGACCGAGTTGCTGGCGAAGGACTACTGCGATCCGCGCTACCATGTCAGCTTCGCCCGCGCGGTCGGTCGCCGGCTTCGCCGCACATACGCCTGGATCTTTGTGATCCAAGCGGTTGCGTATTACGGCAAGCTCACCATCCACCCGACATCGCTGGCCACCCTCGCCGAGCTTTGGGAACGTGCCGCCATTGGTCCGATCCCAGGTGGCCTGGTCGTTGCTGCGGGAGTGATATTCCATGGCGCATGGGCGGCGTTGGCGCTCGTTACGTATCGCATCGAGATCGCCTCGCGACGCGAGCGGCGGAGCCTGATTGCGATGGGATAGCCGCGGCACCAAGCAGCAATGATGCCGCCGCCACGCCGATTAGCGTGATGAATTCGCGGCGCCTTGTATGTCGGGAAAGCAGCATTCTGAGCGGCGACGGGGGTTCGGTCATGACCGTCTCCCCGTCGCGACCGGAAGCCCGCAGGCGCTTCGGATCCGAAACCGCGAGTGAGCTTGGAGCTCCAGTCGCTT
>WNFU01000903.1_pt1 | contig 53839 bp, 47 predicted proteins | sample 5400121 | NCBI WGS metagenome assembly WNFU01 (sample SAMN13153360, study PRJNA577476) | soil metagenome | isolation source: 100 cm soil or saprolite under grassland replicate 1 | place: USA:California | collected 2016-06-15 | reverse complement strand
ATCGTCCGGAGACACGAGCAGGTGAAGGTTAATCGCCTTCTTCTTGTCGGTCTCGATCGTCAGCCTGAGCTCGATGTTCGGAAACAGAAGGATGCCGGGGATCGCCCCAGTAGTCTGGCGCTGCTTCAGTGCCTTGTATCCGCTCAGAGTGAAGTAATCCGTCACTCCAAGCACCGCGACTGCGGGCTTCGCTGCCTCTAGTGCCTTCAGGTAGGCGTCCCAGTCTCCGCCGAACTGGTCATTTCGAAGAGTGCCCGGTGCGTGCAGGTGCGGATCCCAGCGGAACCAGCGTGAGCCCACGCTCCACGGCATCAGCTTCGGCATGTGAGAACTCCCCCACCGCCCGCCACATCGCGGCGCTCCCGAGGCAGCTTCCGATCCCTGTCTTCAACAACCGCGAGCAGCGTATCAACCGAGAGTGCTGGTGTCTCGGCGAAAGCGGCCGAGATACGCTCTAACCCCACGTCTGCATGTCGCACGCCATGCCCGGCGAGCAGCTAACGGTCATCGACGCCATCGACCGGCTTCCACGAACGAGTAGTACCCCGAGGCTGCGACAATGACATGGTCGCGCGCGAGTACGCCGACAAGATCGGCGGCCGCTCGCAGGCGTTCCGTCAAGTCCGCATCGTCAACGCTAGGGCTCGGATCGCCGCTGCTCGGATGGTTGTGCACGAACACGATGCTGTGCGCGCCGATCCTGATTGGCTCTCGAAGCGCATCCCGGGGTGAGACGGGGCACTGCGTGAGCGACCCTTCGGCGATCTTCGCCGTCTTGATGAGCCGGCCGCGGACGTCGAGCAGGACGAGGTGGAACTCCTCTCGCTCCGCGTGAACGAGCGGCCGCATCAACTCGTACACGCGCGCGGGGTCGAGCAGGCGGTCTCCCCGCTTCGGCGGCATCCACGCCCCGCGGCGTCCGAGCTCGAACGCGGCCGCGATCACCGCTGCTCGCGATCGACCGACCCCGGCGTGCTGGGTGAGTTCATCCACCGACGCCCACGCGAGCTGCGAGAGCGGGACCGCGTCTAGCAGCCGCTGGGCGGCGTCGCGCAGCGCGCTCGTGCCGGCGGCGGGCCCCAGGAGCATGGCGAGCAGCTCGGAATCGGCGAGCGCGCGAACCCCGAGCTGATCCATGCGCTCGCGCAGCCCAGAGGGCCTCACGCTCACGACGAGGCCCTCCGGGCGCGCCAGTTATGTCGACTTCTCCAACCACAAACCACACCCAGGCGCCCCGTTCCGGAGCCCGGTCCGCATAACCCGTGCCTCCGCATAACGCCGCTCGGGTGGTTGTGGCAGAAGACGATCGAGTGCGCCCCCTCGCGGACGGCGGGCCGGAGCGCGTCGCGCGGTGAGACCGGGCACTGGGACAGCGAGCCCTCCGCGACCTGGGCGGCGCGGATGAGCCGCCCCCGCACGTCGAGCAGGACGACGTGGAACCCCTCGCGCTCGGCGTGTGCGGCGTGGCGCATGAGCTCGAACACGCGCCGCGGGTCGAGGCAGCGCTCGCCACGGCGGGGCGGCACCCACGCCCCCCGGCGGCCGAGCTCGAACGCCGCGGCGAGGGCGGCGGCGCGGGACGTGCCGACCCCCGCGAAGCCGGCCATCGCGTCGGGCGGCGCCCAGGCGAGCTCCGCGAGCGGGACCGCCTCGAGGAGCGCGACCGCGGCCGCGCGCGCGGACAGGCGTGCCGAGCCGGTGCCGAGGAGGAGCGCGACGAGCTCGGCGTCGGATAGCGAGCGTGCCCCCTCGGCGAGGAGCCGCTCACGGGGACGCTCCACCGCGGCGGGGACGGCGCCGGAGGGTTCTGACATGGGGCGCGGGAGAGCAACGGCCGTGCCCGAGCGCTGCACGCCTGTTCCGGGGGATCTTCCGACTCGTCGCGTCCGCGGCGAGGACCGAGCGGCCGCGTCTGGTCCATCCGCGCCCGGCGTCACCCTGCGCTCGGCGCAGCTTCGGAGCCGGCCGACGCAGGGAGCGCGACACGGAACGTCGTTCCGCCGTGGCGACCGGGCTCCGCTCGAACCGTGCCGCCGTGGGCCTCGACGAGGAGCCGCACGCTGTAGAGGCCGATCCCGAGGCCCCCCCGCGCAGCGGTCCGCTCGCCCCGGTAGAAGCGGTCGAACACGTGGGGCAGATCTTCGTCGGGGATCCCCGGCCCGTGGTCCGCGACGCTGATGGTGACCCACCCTCCCGCCGCCGCGGCGCCGAGCTCCACCGGACTCTCCGTCGGGGAGTACTTCAACGCGTTGGTGAGCAGGTTCAGTACGATGCGATCGAGGCGGTTGGGATCTGCGCGAGCGACGAGGCCTCCAGCGCCATCGAGGACGAGCCGCACGCGGTCGACCTCCAGCAGGGAAGCGCTGCGGTCGAGCAGCTCGGAGAGGTACGTTCCGACATCGACGGGGCCCACCTCGAGCCGGAGCTGGTGCGACTCCGTCCTCGCAGCATCGAGGAGGTCCTCGATCATCGCATCCATGCGCGACGCGCAGCGCAGGATGGCTTCGACGCGGGCCTTCGCGAAGGCATCGCGGTCGGACCGCTTTCTCAGCATCGCGGCTTGTCCGACGAGCGCGCCCAGCGGAGCGCGCAGATCGTGGGAGACCACGTGCAACAGGTCCTCGCGCTGCCGGAGATCGTTGCGGATGTGCGAGAGGGTCAGCGCCGTCGTCAGGAAGGAGACGAGACGCATGAAGGTCTCCCAGTAGATCAGGAGGGCGTTCGAGTAAGGGTGGTGAGAGATGCGATCGGAGATGTACCAGCAGAGCCCCGAGGCGAAGGCGAAGGCGATCCCCGCCTTCCGGCTCCCGTACCAGGCCGTGAGCGCGACCGGCACGAAGTAGAAGATGAAGAAGCCGAGCTCGTAGCCGGTGGCGTAGTCGACCCAGGTGATGATCGCGAGCAGCAGGACGGCGCCCGCGTACAGCAACGCGCGCATTCTCCGGGTCGACACCTGGCACCTCCCCATCCCCGGACCAACCCTCGGCCCCTCCCCAAGTTAGCCGAACCCGAAGACGCGCGGGGCCGGACGAGGCGCGTAGCGCCCCTCCGGCCCGCCGTCTCTCGGAGCCCTGCTCCGATCTACTTCGCGGCCTGCTTCTCGCCCTGCTTCAGGAGCTCCGCCTCGATCTCGATGGTCACGTCGTCGCCGACCACCGGGCCCGCCTCGATGACCTTCGACCAGGTGAGGCCGAAGTCGCGGCGGTTGATCTTGGTCGCGGCGGCGATGCCGCGGCGCGTGTTGCCCCACGGATCCTTGATCTCCGCGGTGGGGCCTGAGATGTCGAGCACGACCGGCTTCGTCACGCCCTTGATGGTGAGGTCGCCCGTCACCTTGAGCTTCCCCACCCCCGCCTTCTCCACCTTCGTCGACTTGAAGGTGATGGCCGGGTACTTCGCGGCGTCGAAGAAGTCCGGCGAGCGCAGGTGATTGTCGCGATCGGCGACGCGGGTGTCGATGGACGCGGTCTCGATGGTCGCCTCGACCGTGGACTTCGTCACGTCCTTCTCGTCGAGCTTGAGCGTGCCGGTGGTCTTTGCGAACTCACCGCGGATGTTCGAGATGACGAGATGTCGGATCGTGAAGCTCGAGTGGGTGTGGTTCGGCTCGACGGTCCAGCTGCTCTGCGCGAGCGAGACCGCGGGGGCGGCGAGCGCGACGAACAGGGCGAAGAGACGCTTCATGAGGACTGCTCCTTTCGACCGGGGGTGCCGCGGTGGGGGGCGGCGGGAATGCCGCCGGGGCGAAGCGCGAAGCTCCGCATGGACAGGTTGCCGTGGCGGATTCCCTCGTGGACGGTCTCGACGCGGTCTCCGGGGCCTTGCGCCCCGAGCGCGACGAAGACGGGCGCGAGGTGCTCGGGCGTCGGCTGCGCGAGGAGGGCGTCGGGCGCGTCCTCGCGCCAGCGCGCGAGGCCGTGCAGGTCGAGGTTCGCGATCCGCTCCGCGCACCAGGCGTCGAAGCGGACCGCCCAGTCGTCCGGCGCGCCCTCCGGCTCTTCGAGGCGCACGCGAGAGAGGTTGTGGACGAGTCCGCCCGAGGCGACGAGCAGGATCCCTTCGTCGCGCAGCGGCGCGAGCGCCGCGCCCATCCGCGCGAGCAGCGGCGGCTCCCCCTCCGGCAGCGCGATCTCGACGACGGGGACGTCGGCGGCGGGCCAGCCGAGCCTGAGCGGGATCCACGCGCCGTGGTCGAGGCCGCGCCCCGGGTCGAGCGCGGCCCGATAACCCGCTCCCTCGAGGAGCGCCGCGGCGCGGGCGGCGACGTCGGGCGCGCCGGGGGCCGGCCACTGCAGCTCGTAGAGCTCGCGCGGGAAGCCCCCGAAGTCGTAGGTGAGCCGGTGGCGCGGCGCGGAGGTGAGCCCGAGCTCCCGGCGCGCCGTCCAGTGGGCTGACACGACGACGATTGCGCGCGGCCGCCCGAGCGCGGCGGCGAAGGCGCCGAGCGCGGACCCGAGGCCGCCCGTCTCGAGCGCGACCGTGGGCGCGCCGTGCGACACGAAGAGGACGGGGGCGCGGGTCATCGGCCGCCCCCCCGGCCGCGGCTGCGCGCGGGGAACGCCGCCGCGAGCGCGCGCCCGTGCGCGTCGAGCGCCTCCGGGACCACGCGGTAATAGTGGAACTGCCCCTCGTGCCGCGCCGAGACGAGCCCGGCGTCGGCGAGCACCCTGAGGTGGTGCGAGACGGTGGCCTGCGCGAGCGGCAACATCGTCGTGAGCTCCTGGCAGGAGATCTCGGTCCGCTCGGCGATCGCCCGCAGCAGGCGGAACCGAGTCGGATCCGCGAGCGCCTTGGCGACGCGGATGGCTGCGAGCTCGCGGGCATCGATCGACATATCGATGACCATCGATGTAACGCCGCGCGCGCGCGCGGCAAGGCCGCGGCGCGTCCCCGATGGGGCCGCAGAAGATCAGCTGCAACTTTCGAGGTTGTAGTACCGGGTCTAGAACGCGACGCCGAGGCCGCCGCCGAGCCGCAGGATGTCGTACTGCTCGAACGCGAGCTCGCCAGCGACGAAGAGCGGCCCGAGGGGAACGCGCACCCCGAGCGCCACCTGGTACCAGGCGATCCAGCCGCTCGGCCTACCCGCGCCGACGCCGAACCCGAACGCCGCCTCGAAGCCGCGCCGGGTCTTGAAGCGCTGCGTGAAGCGGGCGAGCAGGACCGGAGTCCACGTGCGGCCGGCCTCCCGGAGCGAGCGGTAGCCGGAGCCGGCGAGCCCCACGTCCACGCTGTCGAACGCCCAGGCGGCCTCGCCGGCGAAGAAGCCGGAGCTACGCCCCGAGCCGCCCGAGGCGAGCGCCTCGCCCGCCCACGCCGTGACGAGCACGTGCGGCCGCCGCTCATCGTCCTCCTCCCACGCGGGCGGCTCCCACTCCTCCTGCGGGAGCGGCGCGGCGGAGAGCGAGGCTGCGAGGAGCAGGGGCAGAGCTAGGACCACGGCTGACCTCGGGCTCTGGCGGAGGTTCCGACGCCGCCGCGGCTCAGGGGGTGAGGAACCTCTCGTACAGCGCATAGCCCTTCGCGAGCGCGTCGAGCTCGACCCACTCGCCGCGCTGGTGCGCCTGAGACGTCGCGCCGGGGCCGAGGTTCGCTGCCGGGATCCCATACGCCGCGAGCCGCGCGACGTCGGTCCAGGCCTGCTTCGGCTCGACGCCGACGCCGGTCCGCTCGACGAGCCGGCGGACGAGCGGGTGATCGCCGAAGGCGGGGCAGGCGGGGGAGAGGTCCGTGAGCTCCACCTCCGCGCCGTGGCGCGCTGCGAGGGCGCGCAGCTCGTCGGCGGCCGCCTCGAGCGACTTGTCCGGCGCGAAGCGGAAGTTCACGTTCACGGCGCAGCGGTCCGGGACGACGTTGCGCGCGCGCCCGCCTTCGATCCGCGTTGCCGACAGGACCTCGCGGTAGACCTGGCCGCCCGAGCGCGCCTCGCGGGGCGCGCGCCCGGCGAGGTCCACGAGGAGCGCGCCGGCGCGGTGGACCGCGTTCTCGCCGTGCCACGGGCGGGCGGAGTGGGCGGCGCGGCCCGCGAAGGTGAAGGTTCCGTGGATCGAGCCGACGCACCCGAGCTGGAGCACGTTGTCGGTCGGCTCGAGGCAGAGCGCGAGGTCGGGCCGGCCGAGCCGCGCGGGGTCGCGGAGCACCTCGGCGAGCTCGTTCTCGACGTACGGCCCCTCCTCGCGCGCGTAGAGGACGAGGACGAGGTCGCAGAACCGCCGCTCTCGCGGGAGCCGCTCCGCGAGCTCCATCATGACGGCGACGCCGCCCTTCATGTCCGAGGCGCCGGGCGCGACGAGCCGCCCGCCCTCTCGCCGCGGCGGGCCGCGGTCCTCGTCGTGGACGGGCACCGTGTCGAGGTGGCCGCAGAGCGCGACGAGGGGCCTCGGTCGGCCCCCCTCTCCCCGACCCTCTCCCCCCGGCGCTGCCGGGGGGAGAGGGGGGATGGGGTCCCCTCGGGCGACGACGGGGAGAGGGGGAATGGGGTCCCCTCGGACGACGATGGGGAGAGGGGGAATGGGGTCCCCTCCGACGACGGGGAGAGGGGGGATGGCGTCCACGTGGATGACGACGGAGTTCGAGATCCGCTCGACGCGCTGGAAGCGCGGGCGCGCCCACGCCTCCACGTCGTCGGCGATCTCGCGCTCGTGCCCGATCGGCGAGAGCCGCGCGCAGAGCGCCTCCGTGCGGCGGGCGAGGGCTTCCGCGAGCTCGGTCATCGGCGGCTCACGGTCAGACCTGGACCTCGAAGTCGCGCAGCGCCTGGTTGAGCGAGACCTTCTTGTCCGTCGAGGGGCTCCGCCGGCCGACGATGAGCGCGCACGGGATCTGGTAGGTGCCCGCCGGGTACTGCTTCGGGCGGGTGCCGGGGATGACGACCGACCGCGCGGGGACGCGTCCCTTGTGGACGACCTCCTGCGCGCCGGTCACGTCGATGATCGGCGTCGAAGCGGTGATGACGACGTTCGCGCCGAGCACCGCCTCCTCCTCGACGAGCACGCCCTCGACGAGGATGCAGCGGCTGCCGATGAAGGCGCCGTCCTCGATGATGTTCGGGCGCGCGCCGGGCGGCTCGAGCACGCCGCCGATTCCCACTCCGCCGGCGAGGTGGACGTTCGCGCCGACCTGCGCGCACGAGCCGACGGTCGCCCAGGTGTCCACCATCGAGTTCGCCCCGACGCGCGCGCCGATGTTCACGAACCCGGGCATGAGGACCGCGCCCGGCTCGAGGTGGGAGCCGAAGCGCGCGACGCCGCCCGGCACGACGCGGATGCCCGCCTTCTCGAGGTCCTTCTTGAGCGGGATCTTGTCGCGCACCTGGAACGGCCCGAACTCCTCGGTCTGCATCCCGGAGACGGCGAAGAAGAGGTTCACCGCCTGCATGAGCCAGGCGTTCACCTTCCACTCGCCGTCCACCTTCTGCGCGACGCGCAGCTCGCCGCGATCGAGGCCGTGGAGCGCCTGCACCACCGCCGCCTTGAAGAGCGGATCGGCGAGCTTCGCGCGATCCGCGAACGCCGTCTCGATCCGCCGCCGGACATCCTGGAAGTCGTTCATGTCCTCACCCTGTCCTCACCCTCGACCATGCCCGCACCGCCTCCTCGCACTCGGCGAGCGCCGGCACGAGCGCGACCCGCACATAGCCCTCACCCGCGCCGAAGGCGGTTCCCGGCGCGACGACGATCCCCTCCTCGAGCAGCCGCCGGGCATAGCTCCCGGACGTCTCGCCCGCGGGGACCTTCACCCACAGGTACAGCGTGGCCTCCGAGGCGTCCGCCTCGAGGCCGTGCTCGGCGAAGAAGCGGACGAACCGGTCCCGCTTCCTGCGGAAGATCTCGCGCCGCTCCGCCGCGTGCGCGTCCTCGCTCCATGCGGCGGCGGCCGCCGGGCCGATGAACTCGGGCGAGCCGACGCCCGGGTGGCTGCGGAGCTTGCGCAGCATCGCGACGAGATCCGGATCGCCGGCAAGGAAGCCGCTCCGGTAGCCGGTCATCCCGCTCCGCTTCGAGCAGGAGTGGATCGCGACGACGTTCTCGGTCTGGACCTCGAGCATCGAGGCGGGCGGCGCGCCGAAGTAGATGTCGGCGTAGCACTCGTCGGAGGCGACGACGAACCCGTACTTCCGCGCGGCGTCGCCGACGCGGCGGAGGTAGTCGCGCGGAGCCACCGCGCCGGTCGGGTTGTGCGGGTAGCTCACCCAGAAGACGAGCGTCTCGCGCAGGGTCTCCTCGCCCACGTCCTCCGGGTCGAGCAGGAAGCGGCGCTTCGCGGTGAGCGGGACGAGCACCGGCTCGAGCCCGGCGAGCCGGGCGCCCACCTCGTAGGTCGGGTAGCCGGGGTCCGGGATCACGACCTTCCGCCGCCGGGGGTCGCCCGCGAACGCGAGCGGCAGGTGGAAGATCGCCTCCTTGGCGCCGGCGCAGGCGAGCACCTGCGTGTCCGGATCCACGGAGACGCCGAAGCGGCGCAGGAGGTACCCCGCCGCGGCGCGGCGCAGCGCGGGGCTGCCGAACGCGCTCGGGTACTGCGAGACCTCCGGGACGGCGGCGCGGAGCGCGTCCTTCACGAAGGCAGGGGTCGGCTCCTTCGGATCGCCAAGGCCGAAGTCGAAGAGCCGCTTGCCTCCCGCGACGAGCGCGCGACGGCGCTCGTCGAGCTCCACCATGAGGTTCTTCTGGAGCTGGCCCAGGACCGGATTCTTCGGGGCGTTCTGCACGGGAGACTGCGAAGAATAATCGAACTGCCGGGGCCCATGCATTATATGTGGACCCGCATGCTCCATTACGACGTGGTGGTCATCGGCTCCGGGCCTGCGGGCGAGAACGGCGCGATCACGGCGGCATTCAGCGGCAAGAAGGTCGCGCTCGTCGAGAAGGAGGCCGTGCCCGGCGGCGCGTCGGCGAACACGGGCACCATCCCGTCGAAGGCGCTGCGCGAGACGGCCCTCGCGATCCAGCAGGCGCGCAGCCGCGACGCGCACGGCATCGAGGTGCGCATGTCGGGGACGGTGACCATCCCCGAGCTGATGGGCCGCCGCGGCCTCGTCACCTCGCGCGAGCACTCGCGCATCCGCAACGCGCTGAACCGCGCCGGGGTCGAGCAGTTCCGGGGCACCGCGAGCTTCGCCGACCCGCACACCATCAAGATCAAGATCCCGGGCGGCGGCGGCATCTACCAGGACCTGCAGGCGGACGTCATCCTCCTCGCCACCGGGACGCGCCCGGTCCACCCGCCGCAGTACGCCATCGACAACATCCGCGTGTACGACTCGGACTCGATCCTCCTGCTCGACCGCGTGCCGCGCTCGCTCGCGATCCTGGGCGGCGGCGTCGCCGGGTGCGAGTACGCCTCGCTCTTCGCCGCGCTCGGCGTGCACGTCTCGCTCATCGACTCGAAGGAGCGGCTCCTCCCCTGGCTCGACGCCGAGCTGTCGCTCTCCATGCAGGACCTCTTCGCGATGGCGGGCATCGACCTGCACCAGCAGCTGCGGGCGCAGAAGCTCGAGCTCGGCGAACGCGACGTGCTCGTCACGCTGTCCGAGGGCTCGCGGCTCGTCGCCGAGAAGGTGCTCGTCGCGGCCGGTCGGACCGGGAACGTCGAGCTCCTGAACCTCCCCGCCGCCGGGCTGCAGGCGACGGAGAAGGGGCTCATCGGGGTGAACGCGCACTACCAGACCGCCGTGCCGCACATCTACGCGGCGGGCGATCTCGTCGGCTTCCCGATGCTCGCGTCGGTCTCGATGGAGCAGGGGCGCGTCGCGATGAGCCATGCCTGCGGCCTCGCGCGGCGGGAGATCTCGGGCGCACAGCCGGTCGGCATCTACACGATCCCGGAGGTCTCGTCGGTCGGAGAGAGCGAGGAGGCGCTCCGCGCGAAGGGGCGCCGCTTCGTCTCGGGGAAGGCGACCCTCGTCGGCAACGCGCGCGCGAACCTCATCGGCGAGGCGGTCGGGTTCCTGAAGCTCCTCGCGGACGCCGACGACGGGAAGCTCCTCGGCGTCCACTGCATCGGGCCGCACGCCTCCGAGCTCGTCCACCTCGGCCAGGCAGTGATGGCGTTCGGCGGTGGCCTCGGCTACCTCGCCGAGGCGGTGTTCAACTACCCGACGCTCGGCGAGGCCTACAAGTACGCGGCGTTCGAGGCGCTCGACCGGATCCGCGAGCGGCAGGTGACGCCCATCGACCGCGCGGCGTCGAAGTAGGGCGCGGGGCGGCGACCGGCCTACGGCGCTCCGAGCCTCGCCGCCTCGGCGTACTCACGCGCCGCATCGTCGAGCTGGCCTCGCGCCTTGAGCACGCTCGCGAGGTTCTTGTGCAGCTCGGGGAGCCTCGGGGCGAGCCGGATGGCCTCGCGGAACTCGCGGACGGCGTCGTCGAGCTGACCCTTCGTCTGGTACGCGACCCCTAGGTTGTTGTGAGCCTCCGGAAATGCGGGCTCGATCCGGATCGCCTCGCGGAACTCGCGGATGGCGTCGTCCATCCGGCCGCTCGCGAGATACGCGTTCGCGAGGTTACTTCGCGCGGCTGCGAGCCGCGGATCGAGGCGGATCGCTTCCCCGTACTCGCGGAAGGCGTCGTCCATCCGACCCTGCGCATGGTACGTGAGGCCGAGGTTGCTGTGGACGTCGGCTCGCGACGGATCGAGCCGGATCGCCTCCCGGTACTCCCGCTCGGCGGAGCTGAACCGCCCGAGCGCCTGGTACGCGCTCCCGAGATCGGTGGTGGCGGAGGCGAAGTCGGGCCGGAGTGCCGCCCGGCTTCCCACCTGCATGCTCACCGGACGGAGCCTCAGGGCGATCGCGTACTCGCGCGCCGCCTCGTCGGGACGACCCGCCGCCTCGTAGGCGGCGCCGAGGTTGTTGTGCGCGCGTGCCTTCCCCGGGCTCTTCGCGACCGCATCCGTCCACAGGGTGATGTCGTCCCTCCACACGGCGTTGCGCGCGTACGCCGCCGCGCCGAGCGGCCCGACGATCACGACGATCGCGAGCGCCGCGTGGACCGCGTGCGACCCGGGCAACCGCACCCGCTCGACACCCCAGAGCAGTCCCGTTCCGAGCGCCACCGCGAGGCCCGCCATCGGCAGATACGTCCTGTGCTCGAACATGACGTCGCGGATCGGGATGATCGACGACTCGACGGACGAGGTGACGAAGAACCAGCCGATGCCGCACGCGATCAGGATCTCCGGTGCGCGGTTCGCGCTGCGTCCCCGGAGCAGGAGGGCTGCCCCGAACGTGGCCAGCGTCGCCAGAAGCGCGAGCGCGAGCAGCACGCGCGGCTCGAAGACGGAGGTCGAGAGCGGGACGTCCGGGTCGACGTTCTGCCCGATCGGCAGCACGACGAGTCGCAGATACGCGACGAGTACGCGGAGCTGGGTCAGCAGGTAGACGGACCGCGGGATCGCCGGAGCCTCGGCCGCGAAGTCGGCGGGGTTCGCGAGCACCTCCGCGAGCGAGTCGCCGCCGGTCGCGAGCCCGAGGGGGACGAGGAGCGCGGTGGCCCCGAGCGGCGCGAGGAGCAGCAGCGTCCGGCGGCCGGACCCGAAGAGGAGCAGCTCGTACCCCGCTGCCACGAACGGGAGCGTGAAGCCGATCTCCTTCGTCCGCATGGCCGCGACCGCGGCGAGGAGGGACCCGGCGTAGAGCCCCGCGGCGCGCCACGTGCGGGCGCGTTCGTCGCCCATCGAGAGCCGCGCCTCGGCGTACAGCGCGAGCGACAGCAGGTACCAGAGCGTCGCGAGCGACGTGAACCGCTGGACGACGTAGGTGACCGCCTGCGTCTGGAGCGGATGCGCGGCGAACAGCAGGGCGGCGGTGAGCGGGAGGTACGCTCGGACGAGCGGACCCGCGTCGGCTCGGCGCAGCGCCGGCGTCCGCAGCGTCGCGGCCGTGAGCCACGTCACGAGCAGCGCGTTGCAGACGTGGATGAGGATGTTGACGACGTGGTAGCCGAGCACGTCGAGCCCGCCGACGCGGTAGTTGAGCGCGAACGACAGGTAGCCGAGGTAGCGGTTCCCCGACGGCGGCCAGAAGCTCGCGAGGTGCTGCAACGACTGGTTCCTCACGATCGCGAGCACGTCGTCGAAGTGGAACGTGGCGCCGAGCGTGTTCGAGTAAGCGAGGGCGGTCGCGGCGGCGATGACGACGGCCGCCCGTGGTCCGCTCGCCGAGCGGACGGAATGAGGCTCCAGCCGGAGCTCAGGATTCGTGGCGAGGTGGTGAGGCAAGGTCGTGGGCGCATGTTGCGAGCGCCAGGTCCTGGGCGCAGCGACATGAAACCACAATCGCGAGTTGACCTCGCTCGGACGTCGAATCGATCCGCTTCACCCCGCCCCTCTAATCTACGGAGACCCGGTACTCCCCCTCCCCTGCGCACCGGGTCTCCCGCTCTCACCGCTCACCGGCCCGGCACCCCGAACTGGCCGCGCTCGATTGCAGCTTGATTGGCGCCGATTGTAGATCCGCCGAGGTTCACCCTGGGGGGTAGAAGCGATGCGGCAAATGGTCGCCAACGCGGAGGAAGCGTGGAGACTTACCCCATCTCCGCGCACCGGTTGCGCGCAAGGTCGCGTCCCCTGACGCGATCGCGCCCCGAACGCGGCCGCCGCGGACGGAGAGTTGAACGGCCGCCCTACGCGGGCCGCTCCGCCTCGCCGTCGAGGAACACCTCGAGCCCCTGCGCGTTGAGCTCGAGGTCGCCCGCGAAGACCGCGACGGCATCGGCGGGCGTGAAAAGGGCGCCGTGGCGCGCGAGGTCCTCGAGGAGCTGCGCCTCGAGCGCGCTCCGGATCGCCGCGTGCCGCCCCGGGCCAGGCGGCACCGCCCGCGCGCGCCGGACGTGCTCGTCGAGGCGGCGGTGGAGCGCGGCGGCGTGCGCCGCGAAGTCCCCCTCGATGGCGCCGAAGTGGGTGAGGTACATGCGGGCGGGGCGCTCCGCGAGCATCCGCTCGATGGTCGCGTGGAGCGCGGGCGGGTCGAAGTGCACGGGGGTCGTCGTCGGGAACACGAAGGGTCCCGCCGCGCCGTCGGTCTCGCGGTAGGAGAGGCCGAAGGAGTCGCCGGTGAAGAAGCCGCGGCTCGCCTCGTCGAGCAGGACGAGGTGGTGCTTCGCGTGCCCGGGGGCGTCGAGCACGCTCATCCGCCGCCCGCCGAGGTCGAAGGTGAACCCGTCCGGCGCCTCGACCACCCGCTCGGCCGGGACCGGGACGAGCTCGCCGTAGAGCGCGCGGAACGCGGCCTCGCCGTACACGGCGATCGTGCCGGCGGCGAGCTTCGACGGATCGACGAGGTGGCGAGCGCCGCGCGGGTGGACGACGAGCCTCGCGCGCGGAAGCTCGCGCAGGAGCGCGCCTGCGCCGCCCGCGTGATCGAGGTGGACGTGCGTCACCACGACGTGGCTCACGTCCGCCCGGGAGAGGCCCGCGCCCTCGAGCGCCGCGAGGAGGCGCGGGACGGCCGCGCCGTTGCCGGTCTCCACGATCGCGGCGGAGTCCTTGCCGCGGATGACGTACGCGGCGGCGAGGCGCGGGCGGAGGTACCCTGTGTCGACGAGGAGGACGCCGGGCGCGACCTCGCGCGGCGGATCGAAGGTGGCCATGCGCGGACTGTAGCGCGGCGATCCACGCCGCGCCGCGTCCGCCCGGGCCAGCGCGTCACCCGAGCCGCGCGCGCTAACTCGTCGTCTAGCCGAGCCGCGCGCGCGCCTGGGCGAGCGCGGCATGGACGGCCTCGAGCGCCTTCTTCGCCTCGGCGAGCTCGTCGCGCTCGTGCCGCGCGCGGTCGAGCTCGGCGCCGAGCTGATCGCGCTCGCGGGCGAGCTCGCCCACCGCCGCGCGGAGCCGGGCCCCCTCCGTGCCCTGCAGGCGCAGCTCCTCGGAGAGCCGCTCGATCTCGGCCTCGCGATCGAACCTGAGCCGGGCCTCCTCCTCGGCGCGCCGCCCGAGCTCCTCGAGCAGCCGCGCGCGCTCCTCGTCGAGTGACGCGAGCGCCTGCGCGCGCCGGACGGACTCGTCGCGCTCCTCCTCGAGGGCCTGCATCTCGCCGAGCAGCTCGCCGAGCACCGACCGCTTCTGCTCGAGCTCCTTCTCGGCCACGCCGAGCCGCTCGAGCGCGGTCCGCCCCTCGCTCGCCGCCCGCCCGAGCTCGCGCCGGGTGTCGTCGAGGTCGCCGCCGAGGGCCTCCTCGCGCGCGCGCGCGCGGACGAGCTCGCCCTCGAGGTCGCGGACGAGCCCGAGCACGCTCTCCGCGGCGCGCGCCGGGTCGGCGGGGACGGGGTGCACGTGCGGCTGCGGCCTCGCCGCTTCGGCGACCTTGCGCTTGATCTTGTCGAGCCGGTCCTTGCGAGAGAGGACGTCGTTGATCCCCTCGTTTGCGTGACGAACTTGGTCCTGGACCTCGACCTGGACCTGGTCCTGGACCTGGTCGTACACGCGGCCAGCTCTCGCGGTCGCGGCGTCCTTCGACTTCGCGTCGCCGGCGACGACGCTACGCTCAGGACGAACGGAAAAGGTGGGGGTCCGCCTCGCGGTCGGGTTCGTGGTCGGGTTCGCGATCGCGGTCGGGTTCGCGGTCGCGGTCGCGGGCGCGGGCGCGTTCGCGACCGCCGCCGAGTTCGCCGCCTCGATCTCGTCGATCCCCGCGATCGCCGTGGGTGCGCCGGGCTTGAGCCGCGGCTTCAGCTTCGGGACGTTCGCGTCGAAGGCCTTGCGCATGCTCTAGGCTCCCGCCGCGCCGGCGGCCTCGGCGGCCGCCCGGCGGATGCGCCCGAGGATCTCCTCCTGCAGGGCGTCGATGTCGGTCGCTCCCTTCGAGTCCGGGTCGTAGCCGAAGATCGGGCAGCCCTCGCTCGAGGCCTGCGCGAACTTCGTGCACTGCCGCACGACCGTGTCGAGGAGGTAGTCCGCGTAGTGGGTGCGGAGCGCGTCGAGCGCCTCGCGGGCGATCTTGAAGGTCTGGTTGAAGGCGTTCACCACGATGAAGATGTTCTCGAGCTGGTGCGAGAGGTCCTCCTCGAGCCCCTGGATCGTCTCGAAGAGGAGCCGCAGGCCGTCGTAGGAGAGGAAGTCCGCGAGCACCGGGATGACGAGGTCGTTCGCCGCCATGAGCGCGTTCAGGTTGAGGAGCCCGAACGAGGGCGGCGCGTCGAGGACGACGAAATCGTGGCGTGCGGTGAACCCCTGGAGCGCGTTGCGGAGCCGGAACTCGCGGCCGGCGAGCGGCATGAGCGCGAGGTCGATCGTGCTCATCGCGAGGTTCGCGGGGACGAGAGAGAGGTTCGGCATGCCGGTCTCGACCGTGACGTCCTCGAGCGGCACCTTGCGGATGAGCACGTCGAGCAGGGTCCGGTCGAAGCTCCCGCCCTCCTTGCCGAGGCACTTCGTCGCGTGCCCCTGGCTGTCGAGGTCGATGACGAGCACGCGGTAGCCGCGCTCGGCGAGGCGGTAGGCGTACGACGAGGAGAGGCTCGTCTTGCCCGTGCCGCCCTTGAAGTTGAGGAACAGCTTCACGCGCGGCGGGAACGGCGCGGGCGGGCGCCGGAGCTTGTCGCGCAGGATCGGGAGGTCCTCGGGCCCGAAGCCCTCCTTGCGCCCGAGCGCGCCCTCCACCTGCTTCGGGGTCGCCCCCAGGATCTGTGAGAGGCGCTTCGCGGTGTAGCGGACGTTGTCCATCGCGTTCACCTCAACTCGTGAACCAGCGGGTGCCGCGCTTCTCGACGCCGCCACGGGCGGCGAGGGCGGCGAGGGTGGCCTCGACGCGCGCGGGCGGCGCGCCGAGGACCGAGGCGAGGGTCGCCTCGGTGCAGCCGCGGAGCGCGGCGCGGAGCTCCGCGACGACGCGGGGCTCGAGATCCTGCGCGGCTGGCGGCTCCTCGATCACGGCGACGCGGGCAGACGCGGTGCGGGCAGACTCCGCCCCCTCACCCCGACCCTCTCCCCCGGCTGACGCCGGGGGCGAGGGAGATCCCGCGAAGGCGGTCCGGGTCGAAGCGCCCCGACCCTCTCCCCAGGCTGACGCCGGGGGCGAGGGAGATCCCGCGAAGGCCGTCCGGGTCGAAGCGGGCGTAGTCGCGAACACGGGGCGCGCCGCAGGCCGCGGGGTGGGGAGCGGAGCCGCGCTCGCCCTCGCGGGCGCCGCGCTCCGGAGCACGGCGGTGCGGAGCTCCTCGCCGCCCATCCTCGCGAGCCGCTCGATGATCCGGCGCGAGGTCGCGCGGCGCGCGGAGGCGGAGCCCTCGGCGTCCACCGGCTCCCCGGAGACCCGTCCGAGCGACGCGGCCGCGGCCTTGCGGACCGCGAGATCGGGGTGCTCGAGCCCGCGCGCGAGCGCCGCCTGGGCGCGGGCGCTCGGACGCCCGGAGAGCGCGGCCGCCGCGGCGCGGGCGACGCCGCGATCGGGATCGCAGAGCGCGACCGCGAGCGCATCCTCGGCGCGGTCACCGGAGGTGAACCCGAGCAGGAGCGCGGCGCGGCGGCGCACGAGCGGGCTCTCGTCGGAGAGCGCGCCCGCGACCTTCTCCTGCGCGCGGCCGTCGGCGACCGCCGCGAGCGCGTCGAGGGCCGCGACGCGGACGGCGGGACGCGGGTCCGCGAGCTCGCGCTCGGCGAGGTCGGCAGCGAACGGCTCCTTGAAGCGAGCGAGCGCGGCGAGCAGCGCCGCCTTCACCTCGGCCTCCGGCTCGCGCCCGAGCGCGGACGCGAGGAGCGGCGCGGCGGCGCGCGAGCCGAGCGCCTCGAGCGCGCGCACCGCGCGGAGCCGCTTGCCCGCCTCGGGCGCGGAGAGATCGTCCATCGACCGCTCGTAGAGGGCGCGATCGGCGCGGGTCCCGAGGAGGTCCGTGAGCCGCGCGGTGTCGCCGGCCGAGACGCCGACCCGCCCCTGCGCGTCGAAGCGTCCCGCGAGCTCGGCGACGCTCGCGACCGGCTCGCCGAGCTTCCGCCCCATCTCGTCCGGCGCGGCGCCGCCCGCGAACCCCGCCGCGACCGCGACCGCCTTGAACGTGCGCAGCGCCTCGATCTCGGCGCGCAGCTCGGCGATGAACCCGGCGAGGTCCGCCTGGCCCTCCTCCGGCGCGGGCGCACCCGAGGAGTCCGGCGCGCCGGCGAGCCGCGCGCGCTCGACGAGCCCGCCGAGGAGCCGCTCGCGCTCGGTCTCGAGCAGCCGGATCCGCTCCTCCGACTCGACGGCGCGGCGGTCCGCGTCGCCGCGCTGGCCGCGCTCCGCCGCGAGGGCCTGCTCGAGCTCGATCTCGCGACGGCGCACGCCGGCCACGTCGGCGCGCGCGCGCTCCGCGGCCGCCTTGGCGGCCGAGAGCTCCGCCTCGAGCTGGGAGACCCGGCACTCGAAGAATACGATCTTCTCGAGCGCGCTCCGGAGGAGGCCCTCCGGTTCGTGGATGTGTCTCGAGCTGCCCGACCCGCCGTCCATTCCCGCCCTGCCCGCCCGCCGCCCGTGGAGATCCCGACTGATCATGGGATCTTGCGGCGATATCGGAGACTACGACAGCGGGATCGGCGAGGCAAATATTTGACAGCGCGCGCCAGCCGGTGATCCGCGGGTTCACTGGCGGTCGCTCGGAGCGTGCGCCGCGCCGGGAGGTCACGCGTGCGGAGGCGAGGCCGCCGCCGTCGCGTCGCGCCTCGATGCCGGCGCCCGCTCCTCGTCGCGAGGGAGCGGCACCTCCTCTTCCGCGGGCGCGGCTGGGGCTGACGCGGGGCCACCGACCGCGCCGCGGGCGAGCTCCGCGCGCAGCGCCTGGGCCTCGGCCGGCGTCGCCGCCGTCGGGAACTCGGGCGGTGCCGGGGTCCGCCACGACGGCGGCAGCCCTCCCGCGGCGAGGTCGAAGAGGTCGCGGCGGGAGCGGGCGACGACGAGCTCCCCGTCGCGGACGCCGCGCACCTCGTCGTAGCGCGCCACGAGATCCCTGCGGAACAGGATCGGGAAGCCGCGCCGGACCTCGAACCCGTCGCCGTACAGGCGGGCGACGCGCCCGAGCGACGTCCCGTCGAGGTCGCGCACGCGCTGCCCGAGCCGGACGCCGTTCCGTTCCCGCATACCGCTACCTCTAGCGACGGACGGGGCAGGCGGCGAGCCGCAGGGGGGTGCGCGGGGCCTCCGCGAGATCGCGCCTCGGCCGGCCGGGCGTCCGCCTGCAGGCAGCCCGTCCCGATCGCCGGAGCTGCGAGCTACGCTCGCTTCACGCGCGCGGCCCGCACCTTCGTCACGCGGCGCGGATCCGCATCGGCGACCGTGAAGACCCAGCCCTTCCAGAAGAAGCGGTCGCCCTTCGCCGGGATCGCGCCGGCGACCGCGTTGAGGAAGCCCGCCATCGTCTCGTAGCCCTGGTCCTCGGGGAGGTCGGCCGCGGCGGCGACGTTGAACTCGGCGACGGGCGCCTGCCCGTGCACCGTGAACGTGCCGTCGGGGTGGGTCTCGACGACACGCCCGACCTCGTCGAACTCGTCCTGGATGTCGCCGACGATCTCCTCGAGGACGTCCTCGATCGTGCAGAGCCCCATGATGCCGCCGTGCTCGTCCACGACGAACGCCATGTGGAGGCGCTTGCGCTGCATCTCGCGCAGGAGCTGCTCGATCGGCTTCGACCACGGGACGAAGTGGGCGGGGCGCAGGATGTCGCGCAGCACGATGAGCTCCGGGTGCGCGAGGAGCGGGACGAGGTCGCGCGCGTGCAGCACGCCCTCTATCCGGTCGAGGCTCTCGTGGTAGACGGGCATGCGCGAGTGCCCCTCCTCCGCGAGGAGCCGGATGATCTCCGGGACCGGCGTCTCCACCTCGACCGCGACCACCTCCGTCCGCGGCACCATCACGTCGCGGGCGACCTTGTCGCGGAACTCGAAGACGTTGTGGATGAGCTCGGTCGTCGCCTCCGCGCCAGGCCCCTGGCGCCGCGCGTACTCCGAGAGCGCGCGCTCCATCTCGTCGAGCGGGGGCGGCGGAAGCGAGAAGCGGGCGCGCCCGCCGGTCACCACGCGGACGGCGGCGCCGAGCGGCCGGAAGAAGGCGCGCAGGGCGCGGAACGGGAGCGCGAGCGCGAGCGCGACCGGCTCGCCGTACGCCGCGCCGGCGCCGCGGCCCGCGGCCGCGAGCGGCAGCGAGACGAGCGAGGCGGCGACCGCCGCGCCGAGCCCGCCCCACCAGCGCGCGCCCGGGGTGAGCACCGCGCCGGCGTAGCCCACGACGAAGCCGGCGAGGAGCGTCGAGAAGGTGGCGACGGCGCGCCCCGTAAAGGCCGTCCCCTCCGCGTCCTCGAGCAGGCTCGCGAGCGCCCGAGCGCGCGATCCTGCTTCGGGGCGGCCGGCGAGCTCCTGCGCGCGGGGGAGCGCCACCGCGACGAGCGACGACTCGAGCGCCGCCGCGATCGCCCTCACGCCGAGGAGCGCCAGCGCGGCGAACACGAGCGCGGTTATCTCCGGGACGTCCCAGCCCATTCCCCCCCACCCTAGCAAACCGCCGGCAGCCGTGCGGAGGCGGATCTGCTATAAGGCCGCGCATGGCGAAGAAGGCTCGCGTGTTCGTGACGTTGAAGCGCGGCGTCCTCGACCCGCAGGGGTCGGCCGTCAACCGAGCGCTCCACGCGATGGGCTACGGCGAGGTGGCGGACGTCCGGCTCGGCAAGCTCATCGAGGTGACGCTCGACGACCAGGTGCCCGAGTCGCAGGAGCGGGCGCGGCTCGACGAGATGTGCCGCAAGCTCCTCGCGAACACGGTCATCGAGGACTACAGGATCGAGCTGTGATCCTTCGGCGCTCCGCACAGGGTGAACTGGGATGCAGGTAGGGATCGTCACCTTCCCGGGGTCGAACTGCGACCACGACGTCTATCACGTGGTGAAGCACGTCTGCGGCGCCGATGCCGCGTACGTGTGGCACAAGGACCGCCTGCCCGGCGGGCTCGACGCGGTGGTCGTCCCGGGCGGCTTCAGCTACGGCGACTACCTGCGCTGCGGCGCGCTCGCCCGCTTCTCGCCGGTGATGGAGGACGTCGTCGCGTTCGCGAAGGCGGGCGGCCCGGTCCTCGGCATCTGCAACGGGTTCCAGATCCTGTGCGAGTCGGGGCTCCTCCCGGGCGTCCTCATGCGGAACGCGTCGCTCAAGTTCATCTGCCGCGACGTGACGCTCCGGATCGACGGGCAGGAGACGCCGGTGACGCGCGGCCTCGGCGGGCGGACGCTCACGATGCCGATCGCGCACGCCGAGGGGAACTACTTCGCCGACGCCGAGACGCTCGACCGACTCGAGGGCGAGGGGCACGTCGCGTTCCGCTACGTCGGCGGCGCGCCGAACGGCGCGGCGCGCGACATCGCCGGGATCTCCGGCGGACCGCAGCGCAACGTCGTCGGGCTCATGCCGCATCCGGAGCGCGCCGCCGAGCCGATCCTCGGCCGCGACGACGGGCGCCAGCTCTTCGAGGCGCTGCTGGCGCGCTGATCGCGCGCGGCGGTCGAGGGGCCGTGAACGTGGACCTCGCAGGACCTGCGGGTCGGCTCGAGGCGCTGCTCGAGGCGCCCGCCGCCCCCACGTTCGCCGCCACCGTCTGCCACCCGCACCCCGCGCTCGGCGGGACGATGCACAACCACGCGACGTACCGGCTCGCGAAGGCGGTCGTGGCGCGGGGCGGCGTCGCGCTGCGCTTCAACACGCGCGGCACCGGCCGCTCCGCCGGGACGTTCGACGGCGGGCGCGGCGAGGCGGACGACCTGCGCGCGGCGCTCGCGTGGCTCGTCGCCGACCGCCCCGGGCTGCCGCTCCTCGCCTGCGGCTTCTCGTTCGGCGCCTGGATGGCGGTCGTCGCGGGCGGCGAGGACCCGCGCGTCGAGGGGCTCCTCCTCGCCGGAGTCGCGCTCCGCGCCGAGGGGCTCGAGGACTTCCGACGCACCGGGCGGATCCGCGAGCTCGCGAAGCCGGTCGCGATCGTTCAGGCCGAGAACGACCCGCTCGGCCCGCCTGCGGAGGTGGAGGAGGCGATCGCCCAGTCGCGCGGGCCGCGCCGCCTCGCCGTCGTCCGCGGGGCGACGCACCTCTTCACCGAGGACCTGCTGGGCCTGCAGCGCGAGGCCGAGGCTGCCCTCGACTGGCTCCGGGGTACCCCGTGAAGCTCGACGCGCGCCGCGCCGGCGAGGCGCTCTCGAACGCGGCGCCGGACCTCGTCCGGGTCTGGCGCTCGGGGCGCGCCGCCGCCCGGCCGAACGCGTTCCCCGGGCTGCTCGACGGGGTCGTCGAGTCGTTCCTCGCGCGCGCCGGCGAGGCGCTCGCCGAGGGGCGGGACCCGGCGCTCGTCTGGCCGGCGGTCGAGGGAGTCGTCCGGGTGGACGCACGCGACGCGCGGCGGACGCGCGAGGAGCTCGAGGCCGAGTGGGACCTCCTCGAGGAGGTGCTGCAGGCCGCCTGCCGCGCGCTCGACGCGTGGGACGCGGTCCGCGAGTGGCTCGCGCGCGCGGTGGTGATGGCGCGCAGCGGAGCCCGCGAGCTCGCCGCCGGCGGCGGCCCGCCGGGTGTCCTCTCCGTGAAGGTGTACTCGGACCCGGCCGCTACGCGGCGTGGGCGTGCACCCGCACCGCGGTGAGCAGGTCGTCGAGCTCGAACGGCTTCTGGAGGTACGCCGCGGCGTCGACACCGGGCACTCGTCCGAGCGCCGACAGGACCACGACCGGGATCCCGGCGAGCTCCGGGTCGACGCGCTGGCGATCCCGGAACTCCCAGCCGTCCATCCCCGGCATCATGAGGTCGAGCAGGACGAGGCCCGGATGGAAATCCCGCGCCTTCGTGAGCGCCTCGGCGCCGTCGCTCGCCCCGTGGACCTCGTAACCCTCTTCCGAGAGGAGCTCGGCGATCGCGTCGCGGATATCCCGCTCGTCGTCGACGATGAGGACGCACGTCGCCATCAAAAACAAATGGTGACGCTCGCGGGACGGAGCAAACGAGCCCGCGGGCGCAGGCGGGGGCTCCCCCAACGACCCGGCGACGGGGCGGCGGATCGCGACGGCGTCATCGCCCGTCACGTCCCGGCGAACTGGACGCCCTCGAAGACGAGAGTCGGCGTGCGCATCGCGGAGTACCGGTAGGGATCGTCGCCGACGGCGGCGAGCCGGGGCCACAGCTCGAGCTGGTTGCCGGAGACGTTCATCTCGCCGACCGGCTCGGCGAGTAGCCCGCCGCGCACGCGGAAGCCGCGCACGCCGAGCGAGAAGTCGCCCGTCGTCCCGTTCGAGTTCCCGCCGAGAAACCCGGTGACCAGGATCCCCTCGCCGAGGTCCCGGAGCAGCTCCGCCCTGGAGCTGCGGCCGAGCTTCCAGGTCAGGTTGGAGGTCCGCGCCGTCGTGGGCGGGATGCCGAGCTTCCGGCCGTAGTAGCTGTCCACGTAGAAGGTCCGGACGAGACCACCCTCGAATACCGGAAACGGCCGCGCTGCGATCCCCTCGCCGTCGTAGAGGCGCGAGCCGAGCCCGCGGACGACGTGGGGGTCGTCCTGCACGTCGAGGAGCGGGCTGCCGATCGCGACGCCGATCTTCCCCTCGAGGAATGACCGCTTCTGCTGGATCGCCGCCGCCCCGAGCGGCCCGAACAGCGCCCCGACGAGCCGGCCGGCGGAGCGTGCGTCCACCGCCATCGGCATCACCGCGGAGGCGCCCTTCACGGACCCGAGCCGCGCGAGCGCGCGCTCCGAGGCGCGCCGGCCGACCTCGGCGGGCGACTCCATCTCCGCGCGGTAGCGGCCCCCCGACGCGGCGGACTCCTCGGGGCGGCGGCCGTCGTCGTCCCTCACCGTGACGTCGGCGGAGATCCAGAAGTCCGTCCCGCGCTTCGTCCCCTCGAAGCCGTTCGTGTGGACGAGCGCGCTCTCCGCGCGGGTGTCGGAGACGCCGGTCGTGACGGAGAGGATCCGCTCCGCGCCGGGGACGCCGCGCGCTGCGACCTCGAGCTCCTCGGCGATCCGGCGGCGCGCCGCGGAGTCGAGCCCGCCGTGGCTCGGGTCCTCGAGCGCGAGGTCGAGCGACGCCTGGCCGCGGTAGAGCGCGGGATCGGGCAGGCGGCGGTGCGGATCGGGCGTGAGCTTGCGCGCGAGCGCGACCGAGTCCTCGACGAACCGATCGAGCGCCTCGGGCCGCAGATCGCTCGTCGAGACCGACGCGTACCGGCCGTCCACGTAGAGATCGAGGCCGAGGCCGCGCGTGGTCGCCTCGGAGACCTTCTCGATCTTCCCGTCGCGCCAGGTCACCTCGACGTGGCGCGCCTGCCAGCCTCCCGCCGCCGCCTCGCCCGCGCCCTTCGTGATGGCGAGGGCAGCGGCGGTGCGGGTCGTGTCGAGGAGCGAGGAGTTCATGGGGTCCATGTCAGTGTGATGTGATCCGGGTCCAGCTCGAACTTGAGGTCGAAGTCCACGTCCACGTCCACGACCACGTTTCTACGTTCCGCGGCCGCCCACGGTCATCGACGACACGCGCACCGTCGGCAGCCCCTGCGACACGGGAACGCTCTGGCCGTCCTTCCCGCACGTCCAGCCGCCCTCGTCGATGGCGAGGTCGTTCGAGACCATGTCCACCCGCTCGAGCGCCTGGGGACCGTTGCCGATGACGTTCACGTCCTTCACCGGGCGCGTGAGCTTCCCGTCCTCGATGAGGTAGCCGTTCTTCACGTAGAACGTGAAGTCGCCCGCGCCGATGTTGACCTGGCCGTTCGAGAAGTTCTGGCAGTAGATGCCCCGCTTCACCGAGCGGATGATCTCCTCCGTCTCGTGCGGCCCCGGGAGCATGTAGGTCGCGCGCATGCGCGGGATCGGCGCGTGGCGGTAGCTCTCGCGGCGGCCGTTCCCGGTGGACGCGACGCCGTAGTGCTTCGCGGAGATGGAGTCGTGCATGTAGGTCGCGAGGACGCCGCCCTCGACGAGCCGTGTCGTCCCCGCCGCGTTCCCCTCGTCGTCCACGTTGATCGCGCCGCGCGCCCCGGGCGGCGCCGCGTCGTCGACGATGTTCACGAACGGCCTCGCGATGGGCTTGCCGATCTTGTCCGCGTAGATGGAGACGCCCTTGCGGTTGAAGTCGGCCTCCATCCCGTGGCCGATCGCCTCGTGGAGGAGGATCCCGGACGAGCCCGCCGCGAGCACGACCGGCATCTCGCCCGCCGGCGGCGGCCCCGCCTCGAAGAGGATCGTCGTGCGCGCGACCGCCTCGCGCACCACGCGGTCGAGCCGGTCCGGCGAGTAGAACTCGAACCCCGCGCGCCCGGCGACGTTGTAGCCGTTCTGCTCGCGCCGCCCGCCCTCCTCCGCGAGGAGCGAGAGGAAGAGGAGCGTCATCGGCTGCTCGTCCTCGACCATCCGCCCGGACGAGTCGGCGACGAGGATCGCGCCCGCCTCGTCGCGCAGGTAGACGTTCACCTTCTTCACGCGCGGGTCGGCGGCGAAGGCGCGCGCGTTCAGCGCCGCGACGAGCGGCAGCTTCTCGTCGGGCCGCACCTCGTCCCAGGGGCGGACGAGCGGGTAGCGGTCCGGCAGGTCGGCCGCGACGTGGAGGCGGACCGGGCCCTCGCGCGCCGGGCCGTCGGCGATCGCGGCCGCGGTCCTCGCGCACTCGAGGAGCGCGGGGAGCCGGAGGTCCTCGGTGTAGCCGTAGCCCGTCTGGTCGCCCTTCACGACGCGCACGCCCACGCCGAGCTCGACGGAGGCGTGGGCGCGGTTCACCTCGCCGTCCTCGACGCCGACGTCCGACGAGACGCGGTGCTGGAAGTAGACGTCGGCGTGATCGCCGCCGCGCGACAGCGCGGCAGCGAGCGTGTCCTGCACGAGCTGCTCCGTCACGCCGAACTGCGCGAAGTATCCGATCGCCATGTCGTCCTTGTAACCCGGACCGCCCCGGACCGCCCTGCGTCGGGTGGGGCGGAGGCGGGCGCCCGCATCCCTCGTCAGGGCGCGGGCGCGGTGACGAGGACGAGCCGGACCGTCGGGGCCGCCCGCGGCGGGGCTGGCCAGTGGCGCGCGGCCACGGTGGCGAGGCCCGCGAGCGGGTCCGCCCGGAGCGCCTCGCCCTTCGCCGCCTCGCCCCCGTCGCCCGCCGCGGCGAGCCGGCGCGCGCGGGCGAGGAGCACCGCCGTCCGCTCGCCCGCATCGATCCGCCAGCCGTCCACCGGCTCCTCGCCCCGGTCGACCCACGCGCACAGCGCGTCGGCGGAGAGGCCCACGCTCGTCGCGGCGTAGAGCCGGTCGAAGAGCGCACGGTCGCCGGTGCGCCACGCCTCGAGGGTGAGGAGGAGCGTCGTCTCGTCCCCGAGCTGCGTGAGCGCGCCGGTCTCGGCGGCACGGCAGAGCGCGAGCGCGCGCTCCGGATCGCGCTTCGCGGCCTGATGGATCGCGAGCGTCACCGTCTCGACGGGGGAGAAGGTCCCGTGCTTCGCGGGGGGATCGTCGCCGAGCAGCGCCGCGAGCCACTCGACGGCGCCGTCGCGGCCCTTCGCCCACTGCGCGACGACCTCCTCGGTCTTGCGCGGCGGCTTCGCCCCCGGGACGCGCGCCACTTGCACGTAGCGCGCGACGTCGAACGCGTTCGCGTCCTTCGAGGTCGCCCGGACGAGCGTGACGCGGAGCGCCTCATCGAGCCGCCCGGCGCGCACGAGCGCGAGGGCGTACGGCAAGCCGACGACGACGTCGGCGTCGTCCTTCTCCGCGAGGTGCGCGTAGAGGTCGGCCGCCTCGGCCGGACGCCCGGTCTGGAGCGCGATCCGCGCGAGCGCCGTCATGACCCCCTTGTCGTCGGGGTGGGCCGCGAACGCGGCGCGCAGGACCGGCTCCGCCTCGTCGCGCGACTGCACGCGCGCGAGCCGCACGGCCGCGTCCGCGGACCCCGGCTCCTTCGAGAGCTGCGCGCGGTATGCGAGGCGCAGCTCGGCCGCGCGCCCGGCGCGACGCATGGCGCGGACGAAGGCGTACTCCGCCCAGCTCGCGCTCTTCGTCTGCTCCAGCACCGAGAGCGCCGCCGCGGCGGCCGCCGACGGGCCCTCGAGCACCATCGTGCCGTGGAGGGCCCATGATCCGGCGGCGGGGTCGCCGGGCAGCGCCCCCGCGATCCGCCGGGCGAGCGCGGCCGCCCGCGGGAAGCCCTGCGGCGCGTCGTTCAGCTCTCCGAGCGCGATCTTCCAGCCGCCGTCCTGCACTCCGACGTGCTGGCGGACGGTGTAGACGGACTTGCTGTTCACGTCCAGCCGCTCGGGCGCCTCCTCGAGCACGTAGTCGGCGCTCACGACGACGAAGCGCTCGCCGGCGAGCGGCCGGAAGTTCGGCCCCGGTCCGCCGCTGTCGCCGCCCGACGAGTAGACGACGTTCACCTGGTAGAGCGGCGCCGCGCCGAGCGGGTTGTAGATCGCGTGGCCGCTGTCCTCGGACGGTACGAGGAGCGCGTGGCGGTCCATCACCCGGCCGTCGGCGCCGCGCACCTCCACATCGGCGCCGCCCACGCGGACGCGCGCCGAGGCGTGCGCCCTCGGACCGACCGTCACCGTGGTGGAGCGCATCCGGATCGTGAGCGCCTCGTCGAAGCCGTTCAGGAACGTGACCCTCCGCTGCGCCTCGAGCACCCAGATCGCGACCGTGCCGGCCGCGAGGACCACCACCGCCGCCGCCGCCCAGCACAGCTTCGTGCGCGTCGAGACCGTCACGGCGTCACCTCCTTGTTCGGGAGCGCGGGCGCGAGCCCGAGCGCGGCCACGAGCTCGCGGACGGCCTCGTCCACCTCCGCCTCCGCCGCGGCGCGTTGGAGCGCGACGTCCCCGTGCTGCGCCCACCAGCCCGCGGGCGCCACCACCTCCGGCGCGGGCGGGACACGACCGCGGACCTCCCGCGCCTCGGCACCCGGCACGCGCAGCGAGGCCGCCCAGTCGAGCGCGACCGCGGCGAGCGCGGCGCCCGTCCTGTCGCGGTAGCTGCCGACGCTCCGCGGGGCGAGGGCGAGGGCGAGCGCGAGAGAGAGCCCGCCCTGCTGCGGACCGACGCCGACCCGCACCGTCCCGATGCCGAGCGCGCGGTCGAAGGCGGCCTGGAGCGCGACGACGACGCGCGACCGGTACGGGGACGGGCCCGCCGCGGGCCAGGCCGGCGACGCGTCGGGGAGCGGCACGGGGACGAGCGGGGGGAGGCGCTGCCCGCGGCGGAGGGAAGCGAGCGTCACGGCCGGCGCCGCTCGAGGCGACGGCGCCGCGACCGGCCCGACCTCGAGCGCGACCTTCAGCTCGGGCGGCGCGCCGGCGACCAGCGCGCGCGCGATGGAGAGCGCCGCCTCGCGCGCCTTCCCGGGCGGGAGCGCGTCGGGCCCCTGCTCGAGCCCGGCGAGCCACGCGTCGAGCTCGGCCCGGACCCGCGCCTCGCTGCCGGGGTGGGTGGCGGCGTAGGCGCGGAGCGCGACGGGCCGGCCGCTCGCGCGGGCCTCCGCCCACGCGCGCGCGTCCGCCGCGCGCCGGTTCAAGCCGGTGGCGAAGACGAGGAGGAGCGCGGCGGCGACGAGCGCGGCCGCGGCGATCCTGAGCGGCGCGGCAAGGCGCAGGCGCGACCCTGCGGCGAGGACCGACGACGGGACGAGGTCGATGCCGGCCTCGTTCTCGAGAAGGCCGTTCGCGAGGAGCTCGAGCACGCGGCGGCGGCGGTGGAGGAGCGCGTCGGCGAACGCCGACGCGTCCGACTCGGAGCGCCAGGACACGCGCCGCGTCTTCCGGCCGAACGGCAGGTGGACGACGGTGTGCGTGTAGAGGCCGTTCGTGCTGTGCCGGACGAGCTTCACGTCGTGGAGGTTCACGAGCGGGAAGACCCGCACCCGGTCGAAGTCCACCTCGAGATAGTGGACCGGGTGGACGACCCGCATCCGCGAGAGCGGCGCGGTGAGCGCGGCGTGGAAGCGGCGCCCGCCGAAGACGAGGAGGAGCGTCGCCGCCGCGACGAGCACCCCGGTCCAGGCGACGCCGTCCGCGTCCCAGCGCCGGTCGCCGCCGGTGCAGCGCCACACGGCCACCCAGAGCACGAGCGCGCCGGGGACGAGCGACAGGAGGGCCGCGGTCGTGCGCCCGCCCTCGGAGAAGACGATCCGGTTCGGGTGCGACTCCCGGCCCGCGACCCAGTCGAGCGACGCCGGCGGGAGGTCCTTCACGGCGATGTTCGAGCGCTCCGGAAAGAGCCGGTCGGGCTTGCGATCCGGGTCGATGGCCGCGAGCCGGCGGAGCAGCTCGTTCGCCTTCTTCTGCTCGTTCTTCGCGAAGAGCCAGGCGGCGAGCGAGGCGAGCTCGTCGGCGTGGGCGGCCCGCTGCTCCGGCTCGTGGGCGACGGCCCGGGCGAGGTCGTCGAACGCCTGCCACGCCCTGCGCGCGCTGCCGTTGAGGAGCAGGAGCGCGACCTTGCGGCGGACGAGCGGCGGCGGCGGCTTCGCGCCCGCGGCGGCGATCCCCTGGTCGAGCACGGAGATCGCGCCCTTCCAGTCCTTCAGGTCGGCGAGCGCGTCCGCGAGCGCCGCGCGCGCCGGGTCGCCCGCGCCGAGGTCGAGCGCCTTGCGGTACGACACGGCCGCGGTGTCGTGCTGCTCCATCCCGTGCCGCGCGTAGCCGAGGTGCAGGTGGTAGCGGGCGTTCCCGGGCTCGCGCGCGACGAGCTCCGACCAGCTCCCCACCGCGGGGCCCCACGCCTTCTGCCGGAGCTGGCCGAGGCCGAGCACCTCGCGCGCGGCGAGCAGGTCCGGGTAGTCCACGATCGCGCGGCGCAGGAGGGACTCCGCGCCCTGCTCGTCGCCCTGCGCGTACGCCGCGTTCGCGGCGCGCAGGAGCGCGCCCTGCTCGGCGCCGAGGTCGGTGAAGGCGTCGCGCGAGGCGTCGAGCCGCTCGCGCCGCGCCGCGTCCGACAGGAGCTCGTACGCCTCGCGGAGCCGCTGGAACTCCTCCGGGTGCGTCTCGGGCGGAAACTCGCGCACGAGCGCGAAGTACGCCGCCTTCACGGCGCGCGCGTCCGCGTCCCGCGCCACCCCGAGCACCTCGTACGGATCCTGCCTCTGCTCGCTCATTCCACTCCTCCGGGCCCGCCGTCGGCGAGCGCCTCGCGCAGCGCGGCGGCCGCGTCGTCCACCTGTACCACCTCGACCACCCGCGTCACCTCCGCGGGCAACGCCTCGAGCTCACGCCGGTTCGCGCGCGGCGCGATGACCCGCGTGACGCCCGCGAGCCGCGCCGCGACGAGCTTCTCGTGGAGCCCGCCCACCGGCTTCACGTCGCCGTGCAGCGTGAGCTCGCCCGTCGCGGCGAGCCGGCCGCGCAGCGGCCTTCCCGAGAGCGCGGAGGCCCCGGCGAGCCAGAGCGCGATGCCGGCGGACGGCCCGTCCTTCGCGATCTCGGTGTCCGCGAAGTGGAGGTGGAGGTCCTTGCCGCGGAGCGCGTCCGCGAGACCGACGCGGGCGGCGACCGCGCGCAGGCACGTCCAGGCGACCTCGCCGGCCTCGCGCCCCACCTGACCGACGTTTCCGCTGAAGGCGAGCCGCCCCTCCCCCGCCACCGCGACCGCCTCGACGGGCGAGACGCAGCCCGAGCCCGGCGCCCAGCCGAGCGCCCCGATCCGGCCGACCGCCGCGTGCTCCGGCACCGGGCCGCTCGGCGGATCGGCGACGCCGGCGCGGGCGAGCGCGACCGCCGCCTCCGCCTCGCGACCATCGCGGCGGAGCAGCTCCGCGCGGAGGAGGGCGTGGGCGCCCGTCGCGCGCTCCGCATCGGAGGCGCGCGCGAGCGCGCGCTTCGCGAGGACGGCGTCGTCGCGCCGGAGCCGCTCGACCGCGTCCCGGAGCGCGGGGGCGTCCCGTGGCAGCGCGGCCGCGGCCCGCTCGACGAGCCCCTCGCCCGCGCCCGGGTACCGCTCCCGCAGCGAGGCGGCGAGCCGCGTCGCGTCGGGAGCGTCGAGCCGCGCGAGCACCCGGAGCGCGCGCGCCGCGAGGCCCCGCCGGGCGTAGCCGTTCGCGAGCTCGAGGAGCCGCCCCTCGTCGCCCGGCGCGAGCCGGTCGGCGAGCTCGCGCTCGAGGAGCGCGTCGTCGGGCCGCCCCTCCTCGTCGAGGATCCCGGCGCGCTCGTCGCGCAGCGCCGCGTCGTCCGGCGCCGCGTTCACGGCGGCGTCGAGGAGCTCCCGCGCGCGCGCAATGCGGACTTCGCGGCGGCAGCAGGCGACGGCGAGCCGGACGAGGTTCCCGTGCGCGGGGTGGTGGGCGAGTGCCTTCTCCGCGATCCGCCGCGCCTCGGCGGGCTCGCCGGCGCCGACGAGGGCCTCGGCGAGCGCGAAGGCGGCCGCGGGATCGTCCGGGTGCAGGATCGCCCTGCGCTTCAGCTCGCGGAGCGCGTCCAAGGCCTACCCGAGATCGAAGAGGACGTCCGTCAGCTCCGCCCCGGCGGACGCCGCACCCGCGGGATCGCCCGCGTCGAGCGCCCGCTCGAGCTCGGAAGCGAGCCGCTCGAGCCGGTCGGCGACGGGCGCGGGCGCGCCGGCGCTCCGCGCGCGCGCCGCCTGCGCGAGGGCGCGGAGCTCGTCCGCCTCCGCGCCGGAGGCGGGGGAGGCGTCCTTCGACTTCTCCTGCCCTGAGCGCAGGACCGGCGCAGTCGGCGCGGAGTCGAAGGGCTCAGGACGAACGGAAGGTGCCGGCGCGCCGGGCGCCGCGTCCACTGCGGAGACGCTACCCTCGGGACGAACGGAAGCTGCCGGCGCGCCCGGCGCCTTCACCCACTCCTCGTCGAGGCGCGCCTTCGCGGCGGCGCGCTCGGGCGGGGTCATGCGCTGCGCGCTCCGCTCGACGCGCAGCACCGCCTCCTTCCCCGTCGAGACGACCTTCGTCTTCACGTGGAGGATGCCGTTCACGTCGTACGTGAAGGTGACCGCGACGCGCTCGGCGCCGGCGCCCGAGGGCGGGATCCCGTCCACCCGGTACTGGTCGAGGAAGACGTCGTTCCGGACGAGCCGGTCCTCGCCCTGGAACACCTTGATGTCCACCTGCGCCTGGCCGTCGGAGGTCGTCGAGTAGATCTCGGTGCGTGACACCGGGATCGTCGAGTTGCGCGGGATGATCGGCGAGAAGATGCCGTCGACGAGCTGCGACCCGGCGCGCTTCGAGACCTCGACCCCGAGCGAGTACGGGCAGATGTCGGTGATCATGATGCCCGTCTTCGCGGAGAGGGCGCCCGACTTGAGCCCCGCCTGCACCGCCGCGCCAAGCGCCACTGCCTCGTCCGGGTGGACGCCGCCGCGCGGGTCCTTCCCGAACCGCTCCGCGACGATCCTCCGGACGAGCGGGATCCGCGACGAGCCGCCGACGAGCACGATCGCGGAGACGTCCTTCTCCGCGACCTTCGCGTCCTTCAGCGCCTGCTCGACCGGGCCGAGCGTCGAGCGGACGAGGTCGCCGATGAGCTCCTCGAGCTTCGCGCGAGAGAGCTCGAGCTCGACCGAGACGGGCGCGCCCGCCTTCGCGCACAGGAAGGGCAAGGAGACCGTCACGAGCTCGGCGGAGGAGAGCTCGGCCTTCGCCTGCTCCGCCGCGACGACGAGCCGCGCGAGCGCGACCGGGTCCGCGGCGAGGTCCACCCCCTGCTCCGCCTCGATGCGCTGGCGCAGGTGGGCGGCGACGCGCCGGTCGAAGTCGCCGCCGCCGAGCCGGTTGTTGCCGGCGGAGGCCTTCACGTCGAGCACGCCCTTGAACATCTCGAGGACCGACACGTCGAAGGTGCCGCCGCCGAGGTCGTAGACGAGCACGAGCGCCTCGTCGTCGAGCCGGTCGAGGCCGTAGGCGAGCGCGGCCGCCGTCGGCTCGTTCAGGATCCGCTCGACCTTGAAGCCGGCGAGCTCGCCCGCGTCCTTCGTCGCCTGCCGCTGCGCGTCGGTGAAGTAGGCGGGGACCGTGACGACCGCCTCGTCGATGGTCGTCCCGAGGTGGTGCTCCGCGTCCTGCTTCAGCGCGCGCAGGACGAGGCCGGAGATCTCCTGGGGGCTGTAGGTCCGATCGCCGAGCCGGACGGCCTCGCCCGAGCCCATGAGCCGCTTCGCCTCGGCGACGGTCCTTTCGGGCGCGCTCGCGAGCTGCGCGCGCGCGGCGTCGCCGACGACGAGCTTGCCCGTGCGGTCGAGCCCGACGACCGACGGCGTCATCCGCCGGCCACTCCGGTTCGGCACGATCTCCGGGCGCCCCTCGCGCAGCGTCGCGACGAGCGAGTTCGTCGTGCCGAGGTCGATCCCGACCACCTGTCCCAAGGCCCCTCCCCTCCGCGGTCGCTCCGGCGCATCACGCGGAGCGCACATCATACTGGAGTGGCCGCGCCCACCACTCGGCAGGCTGTTGAGAAACCCCGGTCCTCCCTCGCCCCCGCAAAGCGCGCGAGACGGTCGGGGCTCGCAAGATCCTCCCTCGCACGTGCGAGCCGAGGTTGCCGGGTTTTCTCAGATCCTCCCTCGCCCCCGCGAAGCGGCGCGAAGCGGGGGAGAGGGACGGGGAGAGGGGGTTGTCGGCCTCCGCCGATAGTGTAGGCCCCCATGGCTCGCCTTCCGCCGCTGGAGTTCAGGCGACTTCTGCGCACGAAGTCGACGGATGCCGAGCATGAGCTCTGGACTCGGCTGCGGCGTCATCGGATGGGGCCGAAGTTCCGACGCCAGCACACGGTCGGTCCGTACACGCTCGACTTCTACTGCCCTGCTGCTCGACTGGCGGTCGAGCTCGATGGGGGTCAGCACTACGAAGGGGTTCAGCGCGCGAAGGACGACGCACGCGACAAGTGGCTCGCGAAGCGGGGAATCCGCGTTCTTCGGTACTCGGATCGCGATGTGTTGCTGGAAACGCAGGCCGTCGAGGAGGCCATCTGGCTGGCGGTCAGGCGAAGTTGATGACCAGGTAGCCCGCCCCCTCTCCCCGACCCTCTCCCCCGGCTCGCGCCGGGGGCGAGGGAGAACTGGCCGAAAGGTCTTGCCGCCCGCCGGAGGCGCCCGCCCCCTCTCCCCGACCCTGTCCCCGGCTGGCGCCGAGGGCGAGGGAGAACTGGCCGAGAGGTCTTGCCGCCCGCCGGAGGCGCCCGCCCCCTCTCCCCGACCCTCTCCCCCGGCTCGCGCCGGGGGCGAGGGAGAACTGGCCGAGAGGTCTTGCCGCCCGCCGGAGGCGCCCGCCCCCTCTCCCCGACCCTCTCCCCCGGCTCGCGCCGGGGCGAGGGAGAACTGGCCGAAAGGTCTTGCCGCCCGCCGGAGGCGCCCGCCCCCTCTCCCCGACCCTCTCCCCCGGCTCGCGCCGGGGGCGAGGGAGAACTGTGGCTGGACCTGCGCTCGCCACGAGATGCGCGGCGCCCACACCCATGCACCTGCTTGTCAGCGCGCGAGCGCGGCGCGGAGGCCGAAGCTCGACTCGAAGCCGCGCCCGGCCGCGCCGCCGCGCGCCGTCGCCGACGCGTAGAGCGCGACGGGGCGGTCGTTCACCGCGAGGACGACGCGCTCGAGCGCGAGGGTCCCCTCGACGAACCCCGCGCTGCCCCCGGGCACGGCGATGCGCGAGCCCCCGCGGAAGGTGAGGGAGAGGGCGTGGAGCCCGTCGCGCGACTCGGCGCGCACATCGAGGACGCCCGCCGTGAACGGGACGATGTCGTGGACCGTCTGGGCGTGCTCGAGGACGCGGACGCCCCACGAGACCTCCGGCCCGAAGGCGAGGCGCCGGAGCACGCCGTGCCCCGCGATGTCGAGGAGGAGCGCCGAGCGGATGGGGGAGAGCGTCACGTCGTGGCGACGCGCCGCTTCCCAGGAGGCGCCGCCGACCTCGACGCGGAGCCCCACGTCGAACGGGAACGGCAGCCGGAGCGGGCGCGGGCCGGGGACGAGCACGAAGGGGCTCCCGCGGTGGCGCAGGAAGGTGCCGCGCCACGCGAGCGCCGACGCGGCGATCGGGTCGGGGTCTCCCGCCGCGAAGAGCGCCCGCGCCTCGCCGAACGTCTGGTCGAGCATCCACTCGAGCGCGCCGGTGCGCGAGCGGAGGTCGCGGCGCCAGCGGACCGCGGCGCCGAGCTCGAGCGCGCCGCCGAGGTCGGGCTCGCGATCGCCCGCCGCGCCGCCCGCCGACAGCTCGATCCGGTTGCCGGGATCGAAGCAGAGCGCGAACGTGCGCCCCTGCTCGTCGGTCGCGAGACACGGATCGCCCGCCTGCGCGGCGAGCGCGAGCGCGAGGAGGGCGGCGGCCATGGGCGCCTAGAGCTTGTCCTGCTGCGGGGCGTCCCGCCGCGGCGGCGCCCAGAGGTTGAAGCGGACCGAGGCGGTCCCCTGGAAGAACCACTTCGTCGGCAGCTCCGGGACGTCGTTCCGGCTCTGGGCGCGCGCGTCGAGGACGACCGAGAGCGGCTGGTCGTTCACCGCGAGGAAGATCCACTCGTACTCCGCCTTGGTGGTCCAGCGGTGCCGGTCCGAGGGGAGGCGCGCCACCGCCGGATCCTCCGGCTGGAAGTCGTCCGTGCCGGCCGGCTTGATCCACTCGGCGAGGAAGGTGCCGCGCAGGTGGTGGAAGCCGCCCTCGTCGAGCGTCAGGTCGAGGTCCGCCGCCGCCTGCGGCGTCCAGGCGCCGCCCGTCAGCTGATCGACGGTCTCGTAGCCGGCGCCGCCGCGGAGCCGCACGAAGGAGGCGAGGTCGCGCGAGCGCCACAGGTCCAGCGTCAGCGCCGCGGAGCCCGCCGAGATCCGGTCGAACCAGCGGTGGCTCTCGGTGCGGAGCGACTCGATCCGCACGACCTCGAGCCAGGCGCCGATGAAGAGCGGCGGGTCGAAGCGCCGCGGCTTGCCGACGAACGTGGTGAGGCGGAGGAGCGGCGACGGGTAGGCGCGCGACGCGTCCACACCGAACACGGTGAAGTCGGCGAACTCGCCGTCGAACGCGACGAAGGTCTCGAGCGCTCGGATCCGCGCGAGCGCCGGCGCGCCCGCGAGGTGGAACGGGACGTCCCAGCGGACGCCGGCGGTCCCCTCGCCCTGCTTCGACCACGGGAAGGTCCCGGCGCCGTAGCCGGCGCCGAGCCAGAGCCGGCGGGCGAGGTCGAAGTTCACCTGCATCACGCGCTGCCGCTCGTCGCGCCGCCAGCCAGGCGGCGACTCGGCGAGCGCCGGGACGAGCTTGTAGCCCTGCGGCACGAGGTCGTCCTCGCGCCAGCCGGGCAGCACGCACGCGGCGGAGCGGTCGAGCTCGCCGTGCTGCTCGCCCTCGGCAGAGAGCTCCAGGTCGGGCGCGACGAGGCAGGTCTTCGTCGAGGCGTCGCACTGCGCGCGCCAGCGGCCGCCGGCGGTCCGCTCGAAGCAGCGGCTCGTGCGGTCGAGCCGCAGGACCGGCGCGCCGTCGGGCACGAGCGCGGGCGGCGGCGTCTTCGCCGGCACCGGTACGAGGCGCGGCTCGGGCAGCTGCGGCCCGATCTTCGAGGTCGCGTCGCCGGAGCCGGGCGCGGGCATGGCTTGGCCGAGCGCGACGGACAGGATCGACAGCGCGTGAACGAACGTCATGGGGCGTCCTCCCTGGACGAGGAGAGGAGGCCGGCACCCACCGATCCGTGACACCCCCCTCCAGGGCGATGTTCCTCCGGTTGGGCAGTCGCGGGGAAGTGCTAAAGCTTCGAGCATGCCCAAGGCCATGGTGAACGGCACCGAGCTGAACTACCGGGACGCGGGTTCGGCGAAGGACGTCGTGCTCCTGCTGCACGCGTTCCCGCTCCATTCCGGGATGTGGGCGCGGCAGATCGCGGCGCTCGAGAAGCGCCACCGGGTCGTCGCGCTCGACAACCGCGGGCTCGGCAAGAGCGGGATGCCGCCCGAGGCGTCGACGATGGACCTGCTCGCCCAGGACGTGCGGGCGCTCCTGCAGCACCTGCGGATCGAGCGCGCGGCCGTGGTCGGGCTGTCGATGGGGGGCTATCTCGCGTTCGAGCTGTACCGCGAGCTGCCCGGGCTCTTCCGCGGGATCGTGCTCTGCGACACGAAGGCGGGCGAGGACACGGACGAGGGGAAGGCCACCCGCGAGAAGTTCGCGCGGACCGTGCTCGAGAAGGGGCTCGGCTGGGTCGCGGACGAGATGCTGCCGAAGCTGCTCCGCCCGGAGCCGGACCCGGCGGTCGTGAAGGAGGTCCGCTCGCTCATCACGGGCAGCACGCCCGCCGGCGTCGCCGCGGCGCAGCGCGGGATGGCGCGGCGGCCCGACTCGACGCCGACGCTCGCGACGATCACGTGCCCGGCGCTCGTCATCGTCGGCGCGCAGGACGCGCTCACGCCGCCCGCGGAGTCGGAGAAGCTCGCCGCCGCGCTGAAGGGCGCGAAGCTCGTGAAGATCCCGGGCGCGGGGCACATCTCGAACCTCGACGCGCCGGACGCGTTCAACAAGGCGCTCGCGGAGTTCGTGGACCCGCTGCCGGCGTAGCAGGCTACCCCCTCACCCCACCCCTCTCCCCCGCTTCGCGGGGGCGAGGGAGATTCCGGGAAATGCGTCAGCGGCGCGGCGTAGCAGGCTACCCCCTCACCCGACCCCTCTCCCCCGCTTCGCGGGGGCGAGGGAGATTCCGGGAAATGGCGTCAGCGGCGCGGCGAGGAGATTCCGGGAAATGGCGTCAGCTTCGCGGCGAGCGAGATCCCGGGAAATGGCGTCAGCGGCGCGGCGCGTACGGATCCGGCCTCGGCGCGGGCTGCGCCGGGGCGGTGCCGTTCCGCGGCGGCCCGCCCACAGGCGGCTGCGGCGCGAGCGTCACCGGCGCGAAGCCCTGCGAGGCGCCGTCCTGGAGCGGCGAGGCCTCCGCCGAGAGCTTCAGCTCGACGACGGCGCGGTCGGAGAGCCCGACCTCGCCGCCATTCAGGAGGTCCGTCATCCGGAAGGTCACGGCGCCCACCTCGACGACCCCGGCGATGTCCTGGTGCGCGACGCGGATCGAGACCGGCCGGTCGTCCAAGGCGTTCGTCACGACGACCACCGTGGACTCGAAGCGCGCGCGGATCGCCTTCTGCGCCGGCGTCACGAACTGGCGGCCGTCGGCGAGCGTGAGCGTCGCGAAGAGGTTCGGCCGGTTCTCGTGCGGGAGCGCGTCGTAGATGTCTAGGCCGGCGATGATCGCGCTGCTCCGCTGGTCGAGCGCGGCGTTCGCGAGGAGGCCGACGACCCGCTCGAACCCGCGCGAGCGGCCGCCGACCCACGGCGCGCCGTCCGGGCGGATCGGCTTCACGAGCACCGAGCGGAGCCGGATCGCGTACGGCCGGATGCGGACGCGCTCGAGCTGCGCCGCGGCGTAGCCGCCGTTCCCGTCCATGCCGGTCGCGACCGCCTCGTCGTAGGCGCGCGTCGCGACCGGCCAGTCGCGCCGCTGGACCGCCGCCTCGGCCTGCACGAGCGCGCGGGCGTAGCGGGCGAGCGGCTCCGCGCGGCTGCTCTTCTTGAACTGGAGCGCCGCCTCGTAGCGCGCCTGCGCCTCGGCGAAGCGCCGCTCGCGCAGGAGGGCGTCGCCCTGCTGGGCGGCGGCCTCGCACTGCACGTCGAGCCAGCGGTCGTACTCGCCGCGCACCTGGGAGAGCGTCGCGCGGACGCCCCCGTCCACCGTCGCGGCGAGCGTGAGGAGGTCGATCGCCTGCGGGTACTGCTGCTCGGCGCGGAGCGCCTGCGCGTCCTGCACCGCGCCCTTCACGAGGCCGAGCGCGACCCGCGACGCCTCCGCCTGGACGGCGGGGTCGTTCGACGCGGCGCGCGCCTGGGCGAGGAGCTCGAACGCCGCGCGGTGGTCGCGGCGCTGCGCGGCGTCTTCCGCTCGCCGCAGGCGGAGCAGGGCGACGTTCCGGCCCGCCTCGGCGCGGAGCGCGGCGTACTCGGCGGTGCCCGGCTCCATGCGGACGAGGTAGTCGGCCTCGCCGAAGGCGCACTCCCAGTCCTGCGAGATCTGGCAGGCGCGGCTCGCCGCGACCGCGCCCGCGAGCGCCTGCTGCCGGGCCTGCTGCCACTTCGCGCGCTTCTCCGCGCTGCCCGGATCGTTCCGGAGCGCCTCGCCGTACTGCGCCTCGGCGGTCTTCCAGTCGCCGGTGGCGGCGGCGCGGTCGCCGAGCTTCTCGTGGCCGGCGCAGGCGGCGAGGACGGCGATGGGGAGGAGAGCGAGGGCGATCCGGCGCATCGGGCGGGCTCCTTCGGAGGGACGAAACGGCGAGCGTACCGCGCACGAGGCGGTCGTGTCGTGGGACGGCCGGGCGGGCCGCGGGATTCACGGCGCTGGTGCGAGCGGGGCGCACTCGCCGCGCGTCAGACGTGCGCGAGCGCGTCGGGGATGCGGGCGCGGGCGGCGCGCCGCGCGGGGACGACGGCGGCGAGCGCCGCGAGCACGGCGAGGAAGGCCGCGGCGACGGCGTAGGTCGAGGGGACGACGGCGATCTTCAGCGGGAACGGCAGGGCCATGAGGCCGGCGTTGTAGGTGATCCCCGCAGAGTTGACGGCGGCGGTGATCGCGAGCGACAGGGCCGTTCCGACCGCGGCTCCAATGGTCGAGAGGAGCGCTGCCTCGAGCGCGAAGAGCTCCACGACGTGGCGGCGGAGGAACCCGAGGCTCCGGAGCGTCCCGATCTCGCGCGTCCGCTCGCTCACCGACCTCGCCATCGTCGTGAGGACCGACATCGACGCGATGAGCACGACGACGAGCGCGACGAGCGCGCGGTAGGTCCCGAGGAGCTTCATCGTCCGCCGGTTCTCCTCGCCGCTCACGTGCTCGGTCCAGGGCAGCGCCTCGACGTCGAGCCCCTTCGCGCGCGCGGCCTCGACGAGGTCGTGCGAGAACGCCGGCGCCCGCGAGGGGTCCACGAGGCGCACCGCGTAGAGCGACACCGCCCGCGTGTCGAGGAGCTGCTGCGCGAGCGCCATGGGCATGGCGGCGAACTTGGAGTCGAACTCGACGAGCCCGCCGTCGACGAGCCCAACGACCTCGGGCTCGATCGCGTTGAGCTGGCCGGACGCGGTGTTCGCGACGAGCTGGACGCGTGGGCGACGGCACGCGAATGGCCGCTCCTCCTCGATGGGGAGCCCGTCCTTGCCATACGTCGGCCGATCGCTCGTCCCCTCGCAGTCGAGCAGCGCGCCGAGACCGCGCGCGAGGACGATCGCGTTCTCGCCGGCGCGCTGGAGCGGCTTCCCGGCGAGCGCGTCCCAGGCGAACCGGCCGCGGAGCCTGGCGCCGTCCTGGACGTCGTAGCCGTACCCGAGGAACGGCGCCGAGGCCTTGCCGGTGCTCGCCGAGCCCCACGCGTAGAGGAAGCGGGCCCGAGCCCGGACCTCCGCGCGACGCGCGGAGAGGAACCCGTCGAGGAAGCCCTGCTCGCGCTCGCCGAGCGCGGACTCGTCGAAGGGTCGGCCGCTCTGGCGCAGGTCGATCGCGCCGTGGCGCTCGACGAGCACGTCCTTCACCATGAAGCGCTCGGAGATCGCGTCCGAGAGGTCCTTCTCGATGAACGAGAGGTAGCCGTCGAAGAGCGCGATCGCGACGAAGCCGACCGCGACGGCGAGGATGGACCCTGCGCCGTGGCGGGCGTTCTTGCGGACGCTGCGGGCGGCGATGCGGAGCAGCGGCGGCGACGAGGGCATCCGGTCACCTCACCACGTTGTTCACGTTGAACAGGCTCGGCGCGTGGCTGTCGGCCCGCGGCGCCTCGTACGAAAGGACGGTCACCCCGCCCGCGCCCATCGCGTCCCGGATCGTCATCCGCGAGACGAAGTCGATCTCCTCGCCGCCCGCGAGCCGCACGCGGTTCCCGTACTCGAAGGTGGCGGTCTTGAAGAGCTCGCCCCCGACGGTGAGGAACTCCGCCTTCACCCCGAGCCGGCGCTTCTTCGAGATCCAGTAGCGGATCCGGTCGTAGGTGACGTCCTTCGCGCGCGCGACGAGGTCGAGCTTCCAGGCGGGGTCGCCGTCCACGACGTCCTCGCCGACGATCGTTCCCTCGTAGTCGCGGACGTAGTTCGTGCTCGCGGCGTCGCCGTTCGAGGCTTCGCCCTGGAGCCGCTGCCGCGCGGAGATCGCGATCGGGCGGCGGAACCCCGGCTTCACGAACCAGATGGTCCGGTCGTTGAAGAGGAACACCTCGCCCTTGTGGCGCGGCGGCGCGAGCGTCTCGGCGAGCGCGTCGGTGCCGCGCGCCCGCACGATCATGCTGCGCCTCGTCGTGACGCCCTCGTCGGTGGACTCGACCGAAAGCGTCCAGGTGACGCCCTTCTCGAGGCCGCCGCGGGCGCGGTCCGAATCGCGCAGCAGCGCCGCGGCGTCGGGGCGAACGGATGCGGGGACCGCGGTGGCCGCAGCGAGAGCGAGGGCGAGGAGCATCGAGGTCATGCCGCCACCTCTGCGATGAGGGTCGCGACCCGCGCGCGCGCCTTGCGGCGGACGGCGAGGTGGGTCGCCGCGAGCGAGAGGACGAGGAAGAGGATCCCCGTCCCGGCGAAGACCGACGGGCTCGGGGTGAAGAGGAGCTGAATCTCGCCGCCCATGCCGGGGGGCTCGAAGCGGATGTCCGCGGCCTTCACGAGCGCGGCGACGGCGAGCGCGAGCATCGCACCGACCGCGACCGCCGCGCCGGTGAGGAGCACCGTCTCGCGCAGGAACAGTCCGCCGAGCTGGCGCCGCGTGAAGCCGAGCGAGCGGAGCGTCCCCATCTCGCGCGTCCGCTCGAGCGCGGCGAGTGTCATCGCATTCAGGACCGAGAAGGCGACGACGTTCGCGACGAGGATCACGATGAAGAATGCGAGCCCGCCGACGAAGCTCATCGTGCCGACGAGGTACGGGTTCGCGACGGGATCGTCGAAGCGGTAGACGGAGACCTCGAGCCCCGCCGCGCCGAGCTTCGCGCCGACGTCCTTCGCGACGGCCGGCGCGTCGCGGTGGTCGCGCAGGTACGCGGCGACGTAGGTCACCCGATCCGTGTCGTAGAGCCGCTCCAGCAGCTCGAGCGGCGCGAGGAGCCCGGTCTTGTCCTCCTCGGTCGTCGCCGGATCGTAGAGCCCCACCGCCTGCACCTCGAGCGCGCCGAAGCTGCCGTCCTGGGTCCGGGCGCCGAGCTGGATGAACGGGTCGGCCGCGATCCGCGCTGGCAGGTCCTTCGCGTCGCAGTCGAGCGGGGTCGGCGGCCCCGGCTCGGCGCGGCCGCCCGCCGCCGCTGGCGCGCGCTTGCCGACGTAGGTCGCGAGCCGCGGCGCGAGCACGACCGGGCTCTCGACCTCCGGGGCGTCGAAGAGGAACCGGCCGCCGCGCGGCTCGACCTTGCCGCCGCGGAGCGCGACGACGTCCGGGTGCGCCATGATCCGCCGCTAGCGGCCGACGACCTCGACGCGGGGATCGGCGCGGAGCACCGCCGCGATCCGCTCCTGCGCCTCGGGCGTGAGCGCGTAGACCGACGGCTTCGCCTCGGCGCGCTTCAGCCCGCCCTTCGCGTAGATGGAGAGGTGGCCACGGTGCTGGCCGTAGACGGACCCGTTCCGCAGGAGCGTCTCGATCCGGACGGCGTACCCGCCGAGGACGACGAGGCCTGCGTAGCCGAGGGCGATGGCGAGGCCGGTGACGAAGCTCCGGCGGCGGTGCCGCCCGACGTTCCGGAGCGCCAGCTTCCACGCCCCGGTCACGCCACCGCCTCCGCAGCGCCACCGACGAGCAGGCCGTCGCGCAGGTGCACGTGCCTTCCGACGCGCGCCATGAGCTTCTCGTCGTGAGTCGAGAAGAGGAACGTCACCCTGCGCCGTGCGTTCAGCTCGACCATGAGGTCGAGGATCTTCCGCGCCGTCTCCGAGTCGAGGTTCGCCGTCGGCTCGTCGGCGAGCACTAGGATCGGGTTCGTGACGAGCGCGCGCGCGATCGCGACGCGCTGGCGCTGGCCGCCGGAGAGCTTGTCGGGCGGGTGGTGGGCGAACTCGCCGAGGCCCACGTCGACGATCGCCTGCTCCACCCGATCGCGCCGCTCCGCCGCGGGGACGTCCTGGAGGAGGAGCGGCAGCTCGACGTTCTCGCGCGCGTCGAGGACCGGGACGAGGTTGAACGACTGGAAGATGAAGCCGATCTTGCGGTTCCGGAGGCGGCTCCGAGCGTCGTCGGTGAGCGTCGCGACGTCCACCCCCTCGACGAGGACCTTCCCGGCGTCCGGCTCGTCGATGCAGCCGACGAGGTTCAGGAGCGTGGACTTGCCCGAGCCGGACGGGCCGACGAGCGCGGTCAGCTCCCCCGCGCGCAGCTCGAGCGTGACGCCCCGGATCGCCGGGACGAGCGTCTGCCCGAGCAGGTAGGTCCGCTTCACGTCCTCGAGCCGGATCAGCGCCTCGTTCATCTCTCGCCTCCCGTCGTCCTGCAGCCGTTCACCAGGTCACCACCGCGCCGAGGAGCGCCGTCCCGCGCACGAGCCGGGAGAGGGCGCCGTAGCGCACGCCGTCCGTCGCGGCCGCCGACGCGAAGACGACGACCGAGTCGGTTGCGTCGAGGCTCGCCGTCACGAACGCCGCGGCCGAGCCGTCCTCGAGCGCCCCGAGCACACGCCCCTGCAGTCGGAGCCGCTTGGCCGGCGGAAGATCCGCGAGCGACACCGAGGCGTAGACGTGCTGGCGGCCGACGAGCTCGAGCCCCGGCGCCGCCCAGGCGGCGACCCGGGCGCGCCACGCGGCGAGCTCCTCCGGCGTCGCGAGCGGCCCCGGCGCCTGCGCCGCGCGCGACGCGAGCGCGAGCTGCCGCTCGTCCCAGCCCGCCTCGTCGAACAGGTACTCGAGCCGCACGTCCGCGCCGCCCGCGAACGTGTAGCGGACGCCGCCGACCGCGAGGGTGCGGAGCCCCGCGCCCGTCGCGGCCTGGGCGAAGCTCGCGCCGCCGGCGCCGTCCTCGACGGGGATCCACGCGCGCGAGCCGGCCTGGTGCACGGCATCGGCGTACACGGAGAGGCCGTCGGTGACGGACACCGCGCCGTACTCGCCGAAGAAGCCGCGCGAGCGCTTCCCGGCGCCGCCGGTGACGCCGAGGTAGCCGCGGCCGCCGGGCGCCGACCACTCGACCTTCGCCTCGACCTTCGGCTCGAACGGCTCGCCCGCGACGAAGGGCGCGTCGTCGTTCGGCCGGACCTCGGCGAGGACGACGGCGCTCAGGGCCTTCCCCGAGGAGAGGTTCACGCGCGCGAGGTGCTTGCCGCGCACGGCGTAGAGCGGATCGCGGGTGAAGCCGGTCTCGTGGAAGATCCGGTTCGACGGGCTCATGAGCTCCGCCGGGCCCCACTGGAAGTTCTGGAGGCCGTAGGCGACGCTGAGCCGGTCGTCCACGCGCCAGCTCCCGAACAGCTCGAGCCACCCGGCGGAGGCGTCCGTCACCTCGGGCTGCCACGCCCCGGCGGCGCGCGCACGCGAGCCCTCTACGAGGAGGCGCGGGCGGGCGACGAGGCGCAGCTCGTCGCCGCGCTCGATGCGGAGATCCGGGCGGAGCTCCGTCCGGGCCGCGGCCTGCGGCACCTGGAGGACGCCGTTCGCCGGGTTCACCGGCGTGTCGCGGTAGGCGGTCGTCGCCGCGGCGGTGAGCCACTCGAGCCGGCCGCTGAACGAGAAGCCGGGGCCGCCGGCCGGGGCGCCTTCCTCTGCGAGGACCCGCGCGCACGAGACGGCGAGCGCGGCACCTGCCGCGAGTCGCAGACATCGCCCGACGAGCCCCCCGGCCATCGAGCGGTCGATTACACCGTGCGTGGATCCAAGTCAACCGCCGGGAGGCGACGAACCCGACGGTGGCGGTCCACGATTTGCGGCGCGCTTTCCGAGCGCTACTGCGCTCCGCGCACCGCGCGTCCGAGCGCGGCGATCGCGCCCGCGACGCTCCGCTCGACCTGCGCGCGCTCGGCCTCGCCGAAGGCGGCGTCCTCGTCGGCGAGCGTGTCGAGCTGCTCGGCGACGTAGGTGGCCATGGCGGGCTGCGACTCCTCGAGCGGCGGCGGCTCGTCCGCGAGCGTGGTCAGCTCGCGGAACTCCACCGTGGCGAGACGATTGCCGAACGCCTGATCGAACATCACCCACGCCTCGAACACGAGGTCGATCGCGGCGAGCGCGCCCGACTCCGGGAGCGGCGCCGCGTCGAGCCAGGCGGCGAGGTCGGGCTGGACGTTCTGGAAGCGATCGCGCCGGCGCTGCACCTCGCGCGGCGAGGCGGCGGCGAGGTGGCGCCAGACCAGCTCGACGACGTCCGAGGGGACGACGTTCCCGGGCGCGACCCCGCGCTCGGGGAGCGGCGGCGGCGCCGGAGGCTCGGGGGCCACCTCGGGCGCGTCGTCGTGCGGGCCGAGCCCGGCGGAGAGGCGCGCCCACAGGCCGAAGAGGTTCGCGTAGAGCCTGCGCGCCGCGTCGGGCGATTCGAAGTGCGGCTCCTCGGGGAAGAGCCCGGGGATGACCGCGGCCCGCGGCTCGCCCGCGAGCTGCGCGCGGGCGAAGACCTCGGTGACGGCGGTGGCGTCGTGTGGGGAGCCGGCGCGGGCGAGGAGCGTGGTGAGCACCTCGGGCCCTTCGTATACCGGGGCGATCCCGGTCGGCGGCCCGTCCTTCGAAGGTCCACGCCGGGCGGTCATGCGCGCTCCGGCGGGGGGGAGCTCGGTCTCGTTCGAACGGTCACGCGGGGGAGTGTAGCTCCGGGGTGGCCCGCGCGCGGCCCACGAAAGAGAGGCTCCCTCGCGGGCGGGCGGGCCCTTCGACTTCGGGCCGGCTGCGCCGGCCCTACGCTCAGGGCGAACGGGGGAGGGAGCTACCGTTCGTCCTGAGCGTAGCCTCGCCGCAGGCGAGGCGGAGTCGAAGGACCGGCCCGGTTACTCGTCGAGCTCGTCGTAGAGGTCGTCGCCGGGAGGCGGCGGGCTCATCCCCATCATCGGGCCCATGCCGGCGCCCGGACCCATGCCGAAGCCGCCGCCCGCGCCGCCGCCGTTCTGGCCGTGGCCGCCGTGCATGCCTCCGCGCCCCGGGCCCATCATGCCGCCCTGCCCGCCGCCCATCCCGTGCATGCCCGGACCGTGCGCGCCGAACCGCCGCTGGAACTTCGCGAGGAAGAGGACGGCGCGCGCCTTCTTCTCGGGCGTGAGGCCCTGCGTCACCGCGGCGACGGTCTCCCGGTCCACCGCCTGGAGCTGCGCGCGCGCGTCGAGCCCTCGCTGGATCGCCTGGTCCACGTCGGCCGCCTGGACCTTCTCGCCCTGCGCGGCGCGGCGGAGCACGTCGAGCGCGTCGTGGATCTGCTTGCGGAGCGCGACCCGCCGCTCGTCGAACTTCCCGATCGTCTCGCCGAGCTTCAGCGCCTGCGGCGCGTCGAGGTCGAGCGCCTCGGCGAGGCCGAGCGTGCGCGCGAGCCGCATGCGCTTCTCCATCCGCTCCGGGTTCGCGCGCGGGCCGCCGTTCGGCGCCGCGCCGGTGCCGCCGGGGGTGGGCGCCTGGGCGGCGCCGCCCTGGGCGAGCGCGGCGAGCGGGAGCGCCGCCGCGATCATCACTGCGAAGAGCTGCTTCCTCATGACTGCTCCTTTCGTGCTTCGGTTCGAGCTCACAGGTCGATGGAGGCGATCTCGGCGTCGCTCTCGTCGGACGTCTCGTCGGACGTCGTCGCAGCCGCCGCGGTGACCTCGATGTCGAGGAGCCCCGCGTCCTCCCAGACCGTGTCGAGGTCCGGCTCCTGCCAGGTGACGGCGGCGGCGGGCGGGATGGTCGGCGTCCGGCGGAGGACCGCGGGCGCGAGGACCGCGAGGAGCGCCGCGGCGGCGACGGCGATGCCGGCGGCGACGCGCTGGAAGGTCCTGCGCCGGCGGTCTCCGCGGCGAAGCGCGGCGAGCGCGCCGTTCGCGATGCCGGCGGTGGCGCGCCGCTCGGCCTCGGTGGGAGGCGGGAGCTTCGCGAGGGCGAGCACCGCGGCATCGGCGTCGGCCTCGGCGCGGCAGGTCGGGCACCTCGCGAGGTGGGCCTCGACGTGCGTTGCCTCGTCGGGAGCGAGCGCGCCGGCGGCGCGGAGCGGGAGCAGGAGGTCGAGATCCTTGACCTCGCGCTGGCGGCGCGGGAGGAGGAGCACCGCCGCGCGCAGGCGCAGCTCGCGCTCCTTGTGGAGGAGCGATTCGGCGGCGGTCGCCTCGGTCACGCCGGCGTGCTCGGCCTCGGCGTCCTCGAGCGGGGCGCGCAGGACGCGGAGCGCGTCGCGCCGGTGGTTCTTCGCGAGGTTCACCGCGACGCGGACGAGCCAGCGCCTGAACGGGAGCGCGGCGCGCGGGCCGCGGCGAAGCGAGCGGCGCGCGGCCTCGAAGGCGCGCAGGAAGGTGCGCTGCGCGAGGTCGCGTGCGTCCTCGGGGGTCTGGGCGTAGCGGCGGACGATGGCGAGGACGAGCGGCTCGTGGCGCCGGACGAGCTCGCCGAAGGCGTCGTCGTCGCCGACGAGGAAGGCGGCGACGAGCGCCTCCTCCTCCCGGCGCTGCGGGGTCACCCCGCCCGCGACGACCCGCAACGTCCGCCTGTCGCCTTCGTCGTCCATGCGGTTCGCCGGGGTCACGTCCTTCAAGACCCCTTGCCCGACCGGAGGTTAAAGACTAATCCTGGCGCCGGTTTTCAGGCGTTTTTCCGCGATCGGAGCACCGGAATGCTGGACCTTCGGGCGGTGGCGCAGGACTACGAGAGCTTCGAGCGGCGGCTCGCCCGGCGCGGGGAAGCGGCCGTGCAGGCGCTCGCCCCGGTGCGGCCCCTCGCGGCGCGGCGCCGCGAGCTGAACGTCCAGATCGAGCGCCAGAAGAAGGAGCAGAACGAGGCGAACGCGAAGATGCGCGAGGTCGCGAAGACCGACAAGGGCGCGGTCGAGGGGGCGCGCGCGCAGCTCCGCGCGCTCGGCGACGAGGTGAAGAAGAGCGAGCAGGAGCTCGCGCAGGTGGAGGCGGAGATCGAGCGGCTCCTCCTGCTCGTCCCGAACCCGCCGCACGACTCGGTGCCGGACGGGAAGGACGAGAAGGACAACGTCGTCGTCCGGAGCTGGGGCGAGAAGCAGGCGCTCCCGTTCGCGCCGAAGCCGCACTGGGAGCTCGGCGAGGCGCTCGGGATCCTCGAGTGGCAGCAGGCGGCGAAGCTCTCCGGCTCGCGCTTCACCATCTACAAGGGCGCGGGCGCCCGGCTCGAGCGCGCGCTCGCCGCGTTCTTCCTCGACGTGCACGGGTCGCGCGGCTACGTCGAGGTGCTGCCGCCGTACCTCGTCACGCGCGAGACGATGACCGGCACCGGGCAGCTCCCGAAATTCGAGGAGGACCTCTTCAAGACGGCGAACGAGACGCCGCTCTACCTCATCCCGACGGCGGAGGTCCCGGTGACGAACATGCACCGGGACGAGATCTTCGAGGCGGCCGCGCTGCCGATCTCCTACTGCGCCTGGACGCCGTGCTTCCGCGCCGAGGCGGGCGCGGCGGGGCGCGACACCCGCGGCCTCATCCGCCAGCACCAGTTCCACAAGGTGGAGCTCGTGAAGTTCGCGAAGGCGGAGGAGTCGTACGCCGAGCACGAGAAGATGGTGGACGATGCCTGCGAGGTCCTCAGGCGCCTCGGGCTCCACCACCGCGTCATCCTCCTCTGCGCGGGGGACATGGGCTTCTCGTCCTCGAAGACCTACGACCTCGAGGTGTGGTGCCCGGGCCAGGACGCCTATCGAGAGATCTCGTCGGTCTCGAACTGCGAGGACTTCCAGGCGCGGCGCATCCGCGTGCGCTACCGCGGCGAGGGTGGGAAGCCGCGGCTCGCGCACACCCTCAACGGCTCGGGCGTCGCGATCGGCCGAACGGTGGTCGCGATCCTCGAGCAGTGCCAGCAGGCGGACGGGAGCGTCCTCGTGCCGGAGGCGCTGCGGCCGTACCTCGGCGGGCAGGAGCGGATCGTGGCGCAGCAGTTCCCGCGGGGCGTGGAGCGGTAACCTGGAGTCCTCGCCGGCTCTCCCTCGCCCCGGGCACGCCTGGGGAGAGGGATAACCTGGAGTCCTCGCCGGTTCTCCCTCGCCCCCGGCGCAGCCGGGGGAGAGGGTCGGGGAGAGGGGGCGACCCGAAGTCGAAGGGCGCCCGAACAAAAGAAGCGCCGCCGGCTCCCTGGAAAGCCGACGGCGCCTGGTCCCCACGCCACTTCATCTGCGCCCTACATCATGCAGAGGCGCGGCGTCGCTTTGCTGTGACCTGAGTCACGGCGTCAATTGACGCGGATGTACGACACCTCGGCCACGCCGGACTGCGGGGTGAAGAGGATCTTGCGGGCGTGCGAGCCCCCCGCCTGGTTCTCGAGGACCGGCACGAGGCGCGCCTTGAGGAAGGAGACCGCGGCGTCGATGTTCCGGTCGCCGAGGTGACGGCCCTCGGTGGGGATGGGCGGGGCGCAGCCGCCGAAGATGCGGGCGCGGAGGCGGCGCTCGGGGGCGCCGAGCTTCACGAGCTCCGCGATGAGGGTGCGGAGGGCGACGTCGCCGAAGCGGGGCGCGGGCGGCGCGTTGCCCGCCTCGGGCAGGAGGAAGTGGGCCATGCCGGCAACGCCCGCGACGGGATCCCAGACGCAGACGACCGCGCCGGAGGAGACGATGGTGGTCATCGGCTTCGGGTCGCGGGTGGCGAGGAGGCGGCCAGGCGGCACGTAGGCGAGGTCGGCCGCCGGGGTGGTGGCCTGCGGTGCGTGGTTCGTCGGCAGCGGTGTCGTGAGCATCGGTTCTCCCCGCTTCCCGGCCTGCGGAATGCGGCCGGTCTGACGTACTTCACGCTCCGGGCCCGCCACCGCGCTCGTCAAAACCGAGTCGCGGCGGGCCGATGCGCAGATGGTACCGAGATATCGGATCGGGTGGAAGCTTACCCGGGGGTGCATCGATCGGACCCCAGACGCGAGGTGCGGCGCGCCGGTGCGCAGTGCGGCCGAACCCCGCGATCTCGCGCTTGATCGCCGGCCGGCGGTGCCGTATATGGGCGGACTCGCAGCGCGCCGGAGCGGTGGCGGCCGGGGCTGCGGCAGGTCTGGACGAGGCGGATTCGGGAGGAGTGGCCGAGCGGTTTAAGGCGGCGGTCTTGAAAACCGCTGAGGGTTCACGCCCTCCGAAGGTTCGAATCCTTCCTCCTCCACCAGAAGAGGAGACGGAAGTTCAGGAAAGGTGGCCGAGAGGCCGAAGGCGCTGGTTTGCTAAACCAGTATACGGGTAACCGTATCCAGGGTTCGAATCCCTGCCTTTCCGCCAGTTGAAGATGTTTTAGAGGTTCGCGCCCTTAGCTCAGTTGGATAGAGCGTCGGACTACGAATCCGAAGGCCAGAGGTTCAAATCCTCTAGGGCGCGCCAGTTCACGAGGCTCCACGCGTAGTCGACGCGTGGAGCCTTTTCTTATCGTGAATCCTCGCGGTCAGGCGACTTGGCTCGACCTCAGCGGATTGCCCAACCGAGAGCGGTCCTCAGGGCTCGCGACGGCGGCGAGCGCCGCGTCACCCGAGCTCCGTGCTGAGCCACGCACGGATCCGCTCGCACGCATCATCGATTCCGACCCGCGCACCCCAGAACATGTGCGCGATCGCAGCGTGGGCGCGCCGGATAGCCACCCCACGAGGATTTTCGAGCACGCGGAACGCGTCGTCCTCCGCTCCGGGAAGACGCGCGATCTGCCGCTGGGTGTGCATCTCCGCCGCGAGCGCACGCGGGTTCTCGTACCCCTCGAGCGGCGGCAGCTCGGCGGCACCGGCGATGATCCGCGCCGCGTCCTCGTAGTGACGGACGAACATCGCGGGCTCCACGTCGTCGCGCAGCACTCGTCTCTGGAGTGCATCGATCTTCTCCAGGAGCGTCACGAGCGGATGGACGCATCGCACCGCCCGCGGGCGGTTGTCCTCGAAGTCGTCGAGCTGGCCGATCTCCCCGAGGTACTCGTGGACGAACGAAGTCATCTCCCTCTCGACGAACGGAGTCACTCGCGCGTTCCCGACCTCGAGCAGAACGTACGGCCGCATCGGCGGTGCGAGATCGGAGAGGTGAAGACCCGGGTACGCGACCCGGAAGTTCGCGCTCCGCTGCTCTGCATCCGAGCTCTCCGCGTCTCTGGTCACATTCGCGCCCGGGACACGGATCGCTCTGGCGAGGGTGTTGAAGTACTCGCGCCGTTGCTGGATCGCGCGCGTGCCATCGCTCCGCCAGTTGCCTGGATCCGGAAGCTGCACGCGCCCACTCTCGATCTTGAGATCCAGATCCTCCGAGAAGCGCTCGACGAGCCCGAACCCCTTCGACAGCGACGTCCCTCCCTTGAACCAGATTTCGAACCCGCACCGGTGCAGGGCCCACAGCGTGTGGGTGACCCAGTAGTCCTTCTCGACGAGGCCGAGGCCGAGCCGCCGGTGAGTGGAGACGATCCGAAGAAGATCCGGGAATTCAGCGTTCTCGTGGACGAACGTCATGGCGACGGCTGAAGCTTCCGCGCGAGCAGCGAACGCGTTCGCTCCGTCGCGTACTCGTTCGCCATCGCGAGCAGCCGCTGCACATCGAACTCACCGCGCGCGGCGGCGCTCGCGAGGGAGGACGCGACCGTCTCCGCGGACACGCCCGCCCGTTCGACGTTCTCGAGCAGATCCACCGCGAACCACTCGGGCGTGGGATCGGGCGGGAATGCGACACGCCGGAGGAGGAAGCGCCTGCCGCCGAGCTCCACCTCGCCCGAGCGCTTCGTGTTGTAGATGAGCGGTGCAGAGAAGACGGCCGTGGCGCCGAGGCCGAGCGCGTTCCAACGCTCGGGGCCGGTGAAGACGAACGGGCCACCCCTGAGGAACGCCCGCATGAGCTCCTCGTCCGTCGGCGGAACCGATCCGAACCGGCTCTGCTTGGGCCCTGCGAACAGGCCATGGCGCAGCTGCACGAGCTGCCCCGCGCGGACGAGGCGCTTGGCGAAACGAGGGGCGTTCGCCGACCAGCGGGCGAAGTCCTCGGTTCGGTAAACACGGCCGGGCTCGAGCTGAAGGTAGAGCGGAGACATGGTAAGCGTCCAAGCAGGCGTACTAAATTTCCCGTATATTTGATACAACACGCTGACGAACAACGCAAGCTGACGGACAAAACGTTGTCGTTAGTAATCAGGCGCTTACGCGGGTGGCTACTGAACAGGCGCCCCACACAGGGTCAGGTATGTGGCCGCCGCAAGAAGCGGAAGGACTCCGGGGGGCGTCATGACGAGGCGTCGAGGTCGGCGATCAGATCGCCGAGGACCTGCTCCTCCGGAACGGCGATCCCCGCGCTCCCCATGGCTCGCGCGAGGGCCTCGTCCCATCGCGACGCGGCAGGCGCTCCGATGAGCGCCGGCCCCGCGCGTCCGGCTCCGATGCCGGCGGCGTAATCCGCGGCGGTGAATCGCCACGCCTCACCACGGGTGTCGGCGATGACCTGCTCGGCGATGCGGAGGCCGGCCCAGTCGAAGTCCGCGTGAACGCGGATCCGTGCCCCGGCGGCGGCGAGGCGGCGGAGCAGCACCACCGCCGCGGTGGACGGAACCCCCTCGACGCAGACGAGGGCGGCGCAGCGTGCGCCGAGCGCGTCGGCGGCCGCCTCGACCACGGCGGGATTCTCGCAGACGAACAGCGAAGTCCCCCGCGCGAGGGCAAGCTCGGCGCGGGACAGCTCGCGGAGCGTCACCCGCCTCGGCTCGCCGGCCGCTGCGCTCTCGCGGAGGTGGCGCGCGAGGCGGTCCTCTCCGGCAGGTCGCAGGCCGAGCAGGAGCACGTCCGCCGAGAGCGAATCGCAGTCGATCCCGATCTCTCGCCAGAGCCGGCGGCGCTCGGGCGCGGACGACGGGACCTCGCGCCGTCCCGCGATCGCGGCGGCGGCCCGGAGCGCGAGCGCGCCGAGCGACGTCCCGGGGTCGAGCGCGTGCGGGTCGCCTGCGATGGACGCGGCGAAGACCGGAAGGAGCTGGCCACTCGCAGGGAGCCGCAGCGCGACGACGACGGCAGTCTCCAGGAGCTCGTGCTGGGCGCGTCCTCCCGCGCGGGCGGCGCGCGCGAGAACGCCCGAAGCGCGCAGCCCCTCCAGCCACTCGACGAGTTCCGGCCGCCCCGCCGACGCGAGCTGCGCCCTCGCCTCCGACCACATCCGCTCACGCTCGGCGCGCTCGCCGAGGCGCTCGGAGCGGCGATCGCGCAGCGGGCCACCGAGCGCCTCGAGCACGCCCCTCAGCGGCACGCCCGCCGCGCTCTCGCGGAGCGCCGCGTCGAGCCGCTCGACGTCGAGCCGCACGGAGCCGTGCGGGAGCGAGCCGAGGCCGAGGAGGTCCGCGAGCGCCGTACGCTCCGGGGCATCGAGCCCGGCGACCGTCATCGAGCGGGCGCCCTCCCCTGCCTCCTCGACGCGCCGGCGCGCCGCGGCGAAGAGCTTCTCGTAGAGCGGCCCGCCGAGGAGCGCGCGGATCCGGTCCGCGCCGGACGCGGTCACGACTCCTCCATGAGGACCCGCTCGCAGCCGTTCCAGACGAACCATTCCGCGAAGACCCCGCGGACGCCGGGCTCGCGGGAGAGGTGGTACGTGGAGAGCCCGTCGAGCTCTGCGTAGAAGCCCCACTCCTCGTACGACGTCATGATGAAGTCGAGGTCGAACTCGGCGAGTAGCCCCATGAGCTTGCCGCGCGTCGGCCGGTCGATCCCGGCGAAGACCTCGTCGAGCGCGATCACCCGGGGTGCCGCGGGATCCGCCGAGTCGTAGAACGCCGCGGCGGCGGCGAAGAGCGGCAGGTGGAGCATCACCGCCTTCTTGCCACCGGAGCCGGCCGCGTGCGCCTTGCGGGTGAGCTTCGCCCAGGGCTGGCCAGGGGTTCGGTGCTCGACCTGGAAGCGGTGCCAGGTGCGGTAGTCGAGGACGTCGAGGAGGCGATCCTGCAGCGAGCGGTCCCCTTGCGCCTCGCGGGCCTGCGCGAGGCGCCGCTGCAGGAACGCGCGCAGCGCCTTGCGGTTCGCCTCCGAGAGGAGCCGGCCGGCGTGAAGGAAGAGCGGCACTGCGTCCTTCGCGTCCGCCTGCGCCCCGTCGTCGAGCGACCAATCGAGCCGCACCTGCGCGCCCGCGGCCGTGGTCCGCCGCTCGATGGCGGCGTTCATCCGGTCGACGAGCGCGCGCGCTTCCCGGAGCCTCGACGCGAGGTGGTCGTGCGCTTCGCCCGAGAGGAACTCCTCGAGGAGCTGCGTCTCATCCTTCCCGAGCAGCGCGATCCGCGCTGCGGCGTCGGCCTCCATCTCGCCGATCACCTCCGTCGCCGGACGCGTCCGGCCGTTCCAGGTGAACTGGTAAGAGAGCACCTCCCCCGCGCGCGAGGGGATGACGCGCACGTCGGGCGGGAGCTGGAGGGCGAGCTCGCCCTGGCGGCGCATGAGCCGGTCCTCCGCCTTCTCGCGCTCCTCGGGCTTCGCGCCGATCTCGATCTCGCCATCCACCTTGCGCGCGAGCTCGAGCGCGGTGGTGAAGCTCCAATCCAAGGCAGGCTCCGCGACGGGGAACCCGGCCGCCTGGAGGACGCTGAAGTCGGCGAGGGCGCGGAACCCGGCGGCAGCGCCCTTGCGCTCCTCCTCGCGGTCCGAGACCGCGCGCTCGGCCTGCTCGGCGGCCATTCGCGACTCGCCCACCCGCTCGCCGAGGCCGCGCAGCTCGACGTCGGCGGCTTGCCGTTCGCGCCGCGTCTCGCGCTCCTCGCCGCGCGCCGCCTCGAGGGCGGCGAGCACCTCGTCCCGCTCCTTCCCCGATGCCTCGCGGAGCGCCGCTGCGCGCGCACCGGCGGCGGCGGCTTCCTCCGCGGCCCGCGCGGACGCCTCGCGGGAGTGCCCGGCGCGCTCGCCAGCCTCGTCGGCCGCGCGTGCGTCGCGCAGCGCCG
>WNFU01001296.1_pt1 | contig 53920 bp, 59 predicted proteins | sample 5400121 | NCBI WGS metagenome assembly WNFU01 (sample SAMN13153360, study PRJNA577476) | soil metagenome | isolation source: 100 cm soil or saprolite under grassland replicate 1 | place: USA:California | collected 2016-06-15 | reverse complement strand
GGCGACGAGCGAATAGCGGCCCTGTTGGTCGGTGACCGTTTGCGTCTGGGTGCCTTTCACCCGTACGGTCACACCCCAGAGCTTCTCACCCGTCGTTGCCGAGGTGACGGTACCCGAGACCTGTGTCCCCTGGGCCAGCACCGTCCCGCAGACCGCGAGGAGAAACAGGAACGTGATCCCTAGTGCACGGCAGACCTTTTGCATTGAACCCTCCGGCGCGGCCCTAGTCGACGGGGCGGCGCATGGACTTGAGGCCTTCTCTGGCGATCAGGTCTCGATACGTGAGGAACACCACATTACGCTCGGGGGCGCGCTCGCGAGAGCCACGCCAATGTAAATGGCGCGTAACGGCATGGAGGCCAACTGCGGGTCACCTGATCAGGCTACAACGCGCGGTGCCTCGCCGCTCGCTTGGGGAGCGAGCGGAATTCGGCGAACACGCGCACCAACAACTCTTCGCGACTTTGCACGTGGAGCTTGCGGTAGATGCGCCACAGGTAGGTGTGCACCGTGTGCGGCGACAGCCCGAGACGCTCGGCCGTGCGCCGCTCGGAATCGCCATCGAACACCGCGCGCACGATGCCGCATTCGCGCGGCGAGAGACCCAGACAGTTGGCGAGGGAGCGCCATTCGCCGGGAACGAAGACGGCTTGGCCGGGAGTCATGGGGGTCCAATATGGCTTCCGTCTGTAACCGCGGCTAGGAACGCCGATGTGCACGCGATCTCACATCGTACCCGGGCTAAGAACCCGGGCTCGGCACGTTGTGCGCCCTGTAAAGGGCGCACTCACCGCCGAGCGCACCCTCTCAGGGCGCGTCATATCCGGCGTAGTCTCCCGTCTGATATACGTTCCCCTTGTACTGTTGATCGTCGTGAATGCCGATCGTGGACGTGTAGTAGGCGCGAATCGTCCCGCCCTTGATCTCCTTGAAGAACTTCTCGGCGTCCGTCTTGGGATCGGACTCGGCGGCGGCGATCCGCGTGAGCAGCGCGAGCCGTTGCGCCGGCGTCGACTCCATGAACGTCGTGCCGCTCATCTCGCGCGACAGCGCCTCGACCGCCTGGATCCCCGCCCGCCAGCGCTGCGGCGGCTCCGGCTCGAACGATTCGGCCAGACGCCCGTCGATGTAGGCGGCCACCCCGGCGGCGCGCGCGCCCGCTGACTGCTGGTCCGTGGGAATGATCATGTCGCTCAGCTCGTCGACCACGGCAAACTCGGCCGGCGTGAAAAACTTGGGCGGCACGGGCGGCAGCGGCGGCACGGGCGCGCCGCTCTTCGACGACGGAAGCGCGAGCGCTCCCGCAGCCGCGGCTGTCGCCTGGATCATCTCACGGCGGGAGATCGTCATAGGTTCCCCCTCTTGAATTCATCGGCGAGATGCTCGCAGGAGCGCCACGCCAGCGCCATGATCGTCCACGTCGGATTCTGGCACGACGCGCTCACGTGGCTCGAGCCGTCCACGACGAACAGGTTTTTGACGTCGTGCGACTGCTGGAACTGATTCAGCACCGACGTCTTGGGATCGGTGCCCATGCGCGCCGTGCCGAGCTCGTGGATCGACCAGCCTTCGGTCAGGATGTTCTTGTCGACGCCGACGACCTCGATGCCCGCCGCCTCGAACATTTCCTTGCCGGCGTTCGCCATGTCCTCGCACATCTTTTTCTCGTTATCGCCGAACTGATAATTGAAGCGCAGGACGGGAATGCCCCAGCTGTCCTTCACCTCGGGATCCAGATCCATGTAGTTCTCGTAGCGGGCGAGCACTTCACCGAAGCCGCCCATACTAATGAAGGCACCCGCGTGCTCGCGGACCGATTTCTTGAACTGACCCCCGAACCCCGGCGTGTCCCACGCGCTGTCGGGGAAAATCGAGAAGCCGGAGCCGCCCTCGAAGCCGTAGCCGCGGATGAACCCCGGCTGCTTGTCCTCCAGGTTCCGGAACCGCGCCACGTAGAACCCGCCCGGCTTGCCGTCGTCCAGCGTGGGCGGCGCTCCCACCATCTCCTTGACCAGTCCCGTGACGCCCGGTCCCATCACGTGCTCGCAGAAGTTGTGGCCCACGTGCCCGCTCGAATTGCCGATACCGTTGGGATGTTGTCGAGACTGCGACAACAACAAGAGCCTGGCACTTTCCAACGTAGACGCCGCCAAGATTACGACACGAGCTTTCGCTTCGTAGGTACGGTGGTTCTGCGCATCGACGAACGAGATGCCGCGTGCCTTGCCGGTGTGCGGGTCGACCAGCACTTCGTGCGCAATGGAATTGGTGCGGAGCGTGAGATTGCCGGTGTCCATCGCCGGGTAGATGAGCCCCGTCGGCGAATCGAAGGCGGCATGGATGTCGCAGCCGCCGGGCCGCCGGCCGCACGCGCCGCGGCCGAAGCATTTGCTGCGATACTTGTTGTGCTTGACGCCGTCCGTCGTCACGCCGGCGCGATACGGCGTCAGCGTGCGTCCCATCGTGGCGAGACTCTGGCGCAGCTTCACTTCCGCCGCGGTGAGCTTGTTCGGCCGCTGGAACAGACTGTCCGGCAGGTGCGGCAGGTTCTCTTTATGGCCGGAGATGCCAAGGTACAGGTCTACTTTGTCGTAATACGGTTCAATGTCGGCATACGAGATCGGCCAATCTTCGCCGTAGCCGTCGTGCGTCTTCCCCTTGAAGTCGTAGTCCGACAGTCGCAGCGCGAGGCGGCCCCAGATATTCGTCTTGCCGCCCAGCAGCCGCGCGCGCACCCAGGCGTAGCGCGTGCCGGTATAGGGATGATCCTTCTCGTCGACCAGGATGTTCTTGACGTAGTCCGATCCGCCCCAGCCCCCGACGTACGAGAAGACATGCTTGAACGCCGATCCCTTGGCGTACGGAGGTTTCCGGACGGTGTACTCGTTGAAGAGGATGGCGTGGTAGCCGGGAGGCGCCTCGCCGCGTCGCGGGTGATCGTACGGCCACTCCATCGAACGCAGCTCCTGCTCGATGGGAATCTTTTTGCCCGCCTCGAGCAGCAGCACCTTCATGCCCTGGGATGTGAGGACGTGCGCCGCCATCCCGCCCGCCGCGCCCGAGCCCACCACGACGGCGTCGTAGGTGCGCGCCAGGTCGACATCCTGCTCCTGGGACCGGAAGCGAATGAGAGTCATCGGGAGTGGAACCCGGGCTGAGAGCCCGGGCTGGGCGTGAGGTGCGCCCTGTAAGGGCGCACGCGGAGCCGAGCGCGCCCTCTCAGGGCGCGCAACCCGAATCGCCGAATCATGGCCATTAATCTTTCCTTTCGAATGACACGAACGCAACGCGCCTGCTGTCCGGTGACCAACTGGGAACGTTGATGGTTCCCTGCCCACCGAAGAATGCGGGCGTGAGATCGCGCACCGAGCGGTCGCGCAGATCCATGAGCCGGAGCTTCACCTGTTTCCCGAACGGATGGTCCTGACCTTGGTCCTCGACGAACGCGAGATAGACGATCCAGCGTCCATCCGGCGATGGATGCGGGAACCAATTCGCGTACGCATCGTGCGTGAGCTGCTCGGCCTGACTGCCGTCCGGCCGCATGCGCCAGATCTCCATTTTGCCGCTGCAGAACGAGTTGTAGTAAATGAAAGCGCCGTCGGGGGAATAATCGGGCCCGTCGTCCAACCCGTGGCACGTCGTGATACGGCGCTCGTCACCGCCGGACACCGGAATGGTGTAGATGTCAAACTCCCCTTCCCGCCGCCCGACAAAGGCCAGCGTCTTCCCATCGGGTGACCAGCCGTGCCAAAAGCTTGGCGCCTTCGTCGTGATCTGTTTGGGGGTGCCGCCGCCGATCGGCAGCAGATAGACGCTCGAGGTCAGCCAGTCCTCGGTGGGCTCGTTGCTGATCACGAGCCAGTTGCCGTCGGGGGAGATCCCGTGGTCGTTGTTGATGCGCGTCGCCGCCCCCGTCTCGATGGGCTGGAGCTGTCCTCCAGCGACACTCAGCCGGTACAGCCGGCCTTCACTATTGATGAGCAAGAAGCGCCCATCGCGCGACCAGTTGGGCGCTTCGAAACGGCGGTCGGCGCTGTAGACGGTTTCGATGCGGCCCGACGAGATCTCGACCGTCTTCAGCAAACTGTGGGTGCTGCTCTCCTGCGAAGCCTGGAACGCAACCGCGATTCCGAGCAGCGCTGGGATCAGAATTCCAGTCCCCGGAGGTACTGGTAGTTGGCGCGCGCGTCGGCGAGGTCGCCGTCCGCGTCGCTCGCCGTTTCCTGCTCGACGTACGCGGGCTTCTGGTCCAGCGCCGGCACCGCGGCCAGGAACTTCTTGAAATCGAAGATTCCCTTGCCGAGGCCGGTATCGTGGGCGCGATCGGGCGTCGCGTCCTTGAGATGGAAGCTCGCGAATCGGTCGGGATATTTCTGCAGGTACTGCATCGGATCGCCGCCCCCGATCAGCATGTTCCCGACGTCGAGCTGCAGCCGAGTGACGGAGGGATCGAGCCGGTTGATGAAGACGTCGAAGGGGATCTGGCCGGCGATCGGCTTTTGGTGGTACGCCTCGTTGTGGAACCCCAGCCAGATCCCGGCGCGCCGCGCGACCGCGCCGGCGGCGTTGAAGCGATCGGCCCACTCGCGCCAGTCGTCGAGCGTTTGCTTGGTCCAGTCTTCGAAATCAGGGACGAAGAGATACTGGTGGCCGAGCAGTTTCGCCGTTTCGAGGCTGCGCTCCCAGCCGACGAAAATCGTATCGGCCGACATGTGCGCCGACGGCGCGCGCAGCCCTTCGTTCTTGAGCGTGGCGGCGACTTGCGCGGGGGTGCGGCCGAACAGATTGAACGACCAGAGCAGCTCGACGTCGGTGTAGCCGATGGCGCGCACCGCCGCGAGCGTGCGGTCGGGATCCTGTGCCATCGCGTGACGAACCGCATAGGTCTCGAGCCCGATGTGATCCAGCTTCTTCGCAGCGCCGAAGGGCGCGCGGGCAAACATTCCGCCCGCCGCCGCGCCCATGGTGTGAATGAAGTCGCGTCGTTTCATAGCGCGCTAATCTACAGATGGCCGGGCAGGCGGCTAGGCGAGGGTGCGCTGCAAATGATCCGAGAGGCGGAGACTCAGCGCGACGAGCGTCAACGTCGGATTGACCGCGCCTCCGGTTGGAAACACCGACGCGCCCGCAATGGAGAGGTTCCCGAGTCCATGCACGCGGCAGTTCGCGTCCACGACACCGGACCGCGGGTCGGGGTGCATGCGCGTCGTTCCCATATGATGCCACCCTCCGCTCAGCGTTTTCGGCCAGCCCGGATCCCCGCTGCGCAGCCAATCGAGGATCTGGACGCGACCCAGCCCGCTCCGCCCGAATTCGCGGCCCAGCACGTCGTAGAATCGCTGGAAGGACCGCTTCTCGAGGTCGGTCATCCGCCAGTCGAGCACCGCGCGCGGCATCCCCAGGGCATCGCGCTGCGCGCTCAGCGTGACGCGCGAGCTCGGATTCGGCGATTGCTCCTGCCGGGTGATCACGTGAAAGAAACGCCCCGTCGGCGCGGCGGCAGGCGGCGGCACGTCCGTTTCGGATGGCGGTGGGCCCGCCTTGCCGCCGGCTTCCCATTCGCGCATCGCGGCCAACACGTCCGGCGTAATCGCCTGGAACGTGCTCTTCGCGACTTCCTCGGCCCCGCCCTCTCCCGCGGGCTCGAGCGATACGGTGCCGTTCAAAACGCGCTGCTGGCGCTGCACCGCCGCGGTGAGTGCCAATTTCACCGCGATAGAGGTCCTGCATCGCCGCCTCATACTGCAGGCCGCCGCCTTCCAGCAACAGCACCGTACGCGGCGAGCCGATCCACTCGCGCGCGATCGTGATGCCGGCGGCGCCGGCGCCGACAATGCACAGATCGCCTTCGAGCAGGGCGCCGTTGGGGAGGGTTCGAGCGTCGATGTGCATCGCGGGTGATCAGGCCGGTGCGGGCAGCAGCGAGAACAGCGCGCATTGGCGCGCCTCGGTCGCCGAGAGCACCCAGCCGTTGACGAGCACGGTTCGTCCCGCAGCGAAGTCGCTGCGCACCAGCTGCGTGATCCACGAGCGCGGCGCCCACGGCACGCGCACGGGACGCCCGGCGAGAATGGCGGCGCGCAGCGGCGCGCGTTCGTTCTCTCCAGGCACCAGCGCGCGGTACTGTTTCCCGATGTTACGCACCGACTCGGAACCCAGCAGCGCGAGCAGCGCGGGATGTGTGAGCGCCTCGAGATCACCGGCAGTATCGACGCCGGCCCCACGGGCGGCGCTCGTGAGGCTGGCCGCACTGGCGGCACTGACGCGGAGAAATTCCCGCCGGTTCATCAGTGGACCGAGGGTCGGTAAACGCGCACCCAGTCGACCAGCATCGTGGCGGGAAAAATGGCGTCCGACTGCGGATCGCCGTCGAAGTGGCCGCCCACCGCCTGATTCAGGATTACGAAGAACGTCTGGTCGAAGACCCAATTGCCGTACGTCATGACGGCAGCACGCGACACGCCGTAGTGCAGCCGGCCGTCCACGTAGTAGCGGATCGACTGGGCATCCCACTCGACCGCGTAGACGTGGAAATCGGTCGCGGTGGTCGCGGTTGGGTGCGCGAACGGCGTATTGCCGGAGTAGCCGGGGCCGTGCACGGCCGAGCTCGTTATGCTCGACTGGCTGCCACGGTTTTCCAGGATGTCGAGCTCGCCGCAGGTCGGCCAGCCAACCGTCCCAATGTTGTCGCCGAGCATCCAGAACGCCGGCCAGAGTCCCTGCCCCGCCGCGAGCTTGATCCGCGCCTCGACGCGCCCCGGGGAGACAGAGATCTTCCCGCGCGTCGTGATCTTCGCGGAGGTATAGCGACAAGCTCCGTAGTAACACGTCAAACCGGCGGGTGCGGTGCGCGCGACGATCGCCAGCTGTCCGTCGCCGTTCAGGGCGATGTTCTCGGTCGCCGAGCGGTAGTACTCCTTCTCGCTGTTACCCCACCCGCAGTTGCCCTGCGAGCAGCCGTCGGCCGTGTCGTAGCGCCACCTGGTCGTGTCGATACGCGCGCCCGCCGGCCCGGCGAACTCATCGGCCCAGACCAGCGTCCATGGGTTGGGAGGGAGAGACGGAGGCGGCGGTGGAGCGGGGACCGGCGGCGGGACGGTGGGTGTGCCCGATGCGCACGCGAAGGCCGCGCCGATCAGCAGCGCGGCTCGCGCGCGGCCGATTAGAGATTCGCTGCTCGACGCCATTGTTCGGCAATGACCGCGTGCCCCGCCGGCGTCGGGTGCACGCCGTCCGCCGCCCAGTACTCGGGCGGTGCCGTCCGGGCCCGCTGATTGAAGATCGTCTGCAAGGGAACGAACGTCGCGCGCGCGCGGGCGGCGACACGCGCCGCCGCGGCGCGACGCTGATCGAATTCCGGGAACCAGCGCGCATCGACGGCGCCCGCGCGCAGCACGAACGGCTCGAGCACGATGAGATGCACGTGCGGCAGGGCGTCGCGCGTGGTCTGGAGCAGCGCGGCGTATTGCTGCTCGTAGTCCTGCACCGTGCCGTTGTATCCATGGTCGAGCTTATGCCAGAAATCGTTGACCCCGATCAGAATGCTCAGCACGTCGGGCTTGAGGTCGATGGCATCCGTCGTCCAGCGCTGTTGCAAGTCGGGCACCTTGTTCCCGCTGATCCCCCGATTGTAGAACTTGAAACCCCGCGCGGCGTGCGCCGCGAGCACGGCCGCGGTAATGAGCAGCGGATACCCGGTGCCGAGCGCGCCCGCCGCGTTCGGGTCGGCGGACTCGCGGTTGCGGCCGCAGTCGGTGATCGAGTCGCCCTGAAAGAGAATGACGCCTCCCTTCGCGGCCGCCCCCCCGGCGGGTGCTTGTGCCGGCAGGCGCGAGGCCGCGGCGAGCGCGGCAGTCGTCAGCAGGAACTCACGCCGGTTCAGATCGCGAATCATGGACCCCTCTCATGATGGAGCCAGCATCTGTGAGGCCGGCTGCGCCACGTGCGGGCACTCGCCGGTCTTGCGCGCGCGGATCTCGAGCACCTGCTGGACGACGAAGTAGCGCTGGCCCCCGTAGATACTGCCCTCGTGCCCTTTCACGCCGCGGAGCTGAACGTACAGCGGCTGGTTTGATCCCGCCGTCATCGCGTGGTAGCGCGCGACGAGCGCCGTGTCTGGCACGATCACCACGGTTTTGGGATCGTCGCAGGCGAAGAACATGCCGGCGCCGTCCTGCGCCACGTACACGCCGGCGACGTCGGTGGAGCGATGACAGGCGGTGAGCGCGGCTACGACCAGCGAGCCTGTGACGCAATGGCGAACGGCCACGTTCTTCCTTTCCAGGACCACATACCGAAGCACGCGACACCGAGCAGCAGCGCGCCGAGCCCGAAGGCGATGACGATGGGCGGCGTCGTAGCAAAGATGAAGATCCATCCGAGCAGCGCAACCAGGCTCGGCAGCGGATACAGCCACATCCGATAGGGCCGCGGCATGTCGGGCGCGCGCCGCCGCAGCAGGGTGACCGCGCCGATCTGGCCGATGAACTGCACGAGAATGCGCGTGGTAATCAGCGCATCGATGACCGTGCCCAGCGATGCGAAGCCGGCCACGATCGACAGGGCGCCCAGCACGAGGAGCGAGACGTACGGAAACCCTTGAGTCGGGTGCAGCCGGGCGAACACCGTGAAGAAGTAGCCGTCCTTGGCGGCGGCGTACGGCACGCGCGAGTACCCGAGCAGCAGGGCGAACACCGAGCCGAACGCGGTCCACAGAATCATCGCCGTGAATACGGTGGCGATGCGCGGGCCGTAGATCCGTTCCATGAACATCGAGACGACGAAGTTCGACTGCGGGTGCGCCGCCGCCGGAACGAAATCCCGCCACGGCACGACGCCGATGATCGAGAAGTTGATCGCCACGTAGATCAACGCCACCGCCACGGTGCTCAACAGAATCGACCGCGGGATCACCCGGCCCGGATTCTCGACCTCGTCGCCGATGTAGCAGACGTCGTAGTAGCCGAGGTAGTCATAGACCCCGATCCGCGCGGCGGCGCCGAGGCCGATGAAAAAGCCGAGCGAGAAGTTGAACGCGCCCGGCGGAAAGGCGAAGGCGAGGCGCGAGTCGAAATGCCGCGCGCCCGTCAGGATCACGACAATGACGGTGAGAATTGTCCCGATCCAGAGGGTCAGCGTGATCGTCGCGATGGATTTGATGCGCCGGTAAAGCAGCGCCACGTTCACCAACCCGATGATCGTCACGACGAGCATCGTCTGGCGCGGCGTGATCCCTTTCCAGATGTAGCCGAGGTACTGCGAGAACCCGATGTATCCGGACGCGATCTCGAGCGGCCCGCTCAGGACGAATTGCCACACGAACAGAAAGCCCATCAGCCGCCCGACCGTGTCGGCGCCGTAGCCGTGGCGCAGATAGCCGAAGGAGCCGCCCGATCCCGGCAGCGCCGCGCCCAGCTCGCTCCACACCATGCCGTCGCACAGCACGATGATCAGCGCGACCAGCCAGCCGAGCATGGCCTGCGGGCCGCCGAGGGCGGACATCAGCAGCGGGATCGTGATGAACGGCCCGATGCCGATCATGTTCGTCATGTTGAGCGCCGTCGCGTGCACCAGGCCGAAGCGGCGGTCCATCGGCTAGCGTCGGGACCAGAGCGTGAGGCTCACCTTGAGGACGAGTGCCCACTCGAAATCCTGAAACGGCTGGACGTCGGGGATCGCGACGAGCGCGGTGCGCGGAATCGGCAGTGGCACGACGATCGTGCTGATGATGGCGGGAAAGGGCCGGTAATCGTTGGCGTCGAACCACAACAGCCCCGCTCCCAGGTCGACCGCGAGCGCCTTCGTGTCGATGAGCGAGCGTTCCGCCTCGGTGATGACGGTCGGCTTGGCGCTCCGGTCGCTCCACGCCAGCGTGAGCTCCGCGCGTGTCGCGTGCCATGGCGGGCCGTCGATATGGAGATCGAAATCGGGCTCCGATGAAAAATCGCCGAGCACGATGCCGGCGCCGAGGAAGGCGCGCTGCGCGGCGGCGGCGGCGGCGGCGGCGGGAAGTGCGGTGCCGATGAATACGAGCACGAGGGCGGTACGAAGCACGCCCTAATGTACGTCGTTCGCTACAACTGGTGAGCCACGGTCAGCGTGAACTTCCCCGCTCCCGTGCTGGTGCCGAAGCTGCTGTCGCTCGCCGTGCTGACGCCGGAAATGGTCCACGTCACCTTCAGGTTCGCCGCCTGTGCACTGCCGGTCGCGACCATCCACGCCGAGCCCGCCACGAAGGTGCCGGCGGGTGCGACATAGGCAACCGACCACGGCAGGGGGGGACTGGTGACCTTGATGACGGTGCCTGCCGCGTCCTTGTACTTCACGGAATCACAGCTGATCTGCGGTGCTCCTGTCAGGTGGTAGGACACGACGTAATCGGGCGGCGTGGGCGGTGTGACCTTGCACGCGCTCGCGAGCAACACGGTGGCAAACGTCAGATGGCGAATCATTGACCCTCTGATTGGTGCCGGTGCAGCCGCAGCTCGAGATAGCGTTTCACATCCGGCCATTCCGTCGCCAGAATGCTGTACATCACGACGTCGCGCACGCTGCCGTCGCGCCTGGTGCCGAAGTGGCGAATCACGCCGTCCTTCTTGGCGCCCAGCGCTTCGATCGCCCGCTGCGACCGAAAGTTGAAGTTGTCCGTCCTGAGCCCCACGACCTTGCATCCGAGTTTCTCAAACGCGTGAGTCAAGAGCAGCAGCTTGCATGTCGTGTTGACGTGAGTGCGCTGGCGGCTTTGCCCGTACCACGTATGCCCGATTTCGACGCGCTCGATCGCCGGCTCGATATCGTGGTAGCGCGTCGATCCCATGATCGCACCGCTCGCCACGTCGCGCACGACCCAGGGAAGCATGTGGCCGTCGCGCTGGCCTGTCAGCGCGACGGCGACGTACGTCCGCATGCCGTCGGGCGGCGGCACCGCGACGAACCACAGCTCCCACAGCCGGCCGTCGCCCGCCGCCGCCGCGAGCGCGTCGCTGTGCTCCTCGGCCAGTGGCTCGAGTCGAATGCCGTGTCCCTCGAGGACCACGGGGCGCGGTGCGATCATGCGGGAAGACCTCCTAATCGCCTAGTACCTTAATGATCACGCGCTTCTTGCGCTGCCCGTCCCACTCGCCATAAAACACGCGCTGCCACGGCCCGAAATCCAGCTTGCCGGCAGTAATCGGCACGATGACCTCATGGCCGATCGTGAGGCTGCGCAGGTGCGCCGCCGCATTGTCCTCGCCCGTCTCGTTGTGCCGATACCGCTGGGGATCCCATGGCGCGATCGTCCCTTCCAGCCACTTCAGAATGTCCTCCCACAGTCCCGACTCGTGGTCGTTCACGAACACGGATGCGGAGATGTGCATGGCGCTAACCAGGACCAGGCCTTCCCGCACCTCGCTCACCTGCACCTCCTTCACCACTTCCTCCGTAATGTCGATGATCTCCTGACGCCGCTTCGTGTTGAACCAGAGATAGTGGGTGTGCGCCTTCATGAACCCCCCGTGTCGAATTGTCACACGCCCGCCGAATCCCTAAATTGGCCGCAAATATGGCGCTTCCCTTCCGGCGGCGAATCTTCGTCATCCTCGTCGTCATGACCGCGGTCCCGACGGTGCTCGCCGTCGCCGGTTGGGTCCTGTCGGTACGCCGCCTGCTGCCCGCCGCCGGGGCCCGCGCCGCGACGGAGCGCGTCGCCATCACCGCCCGCACCCTGCTCGAGGGCGTGGACACGCTGCACCTCACCGTTCGCGAGCGCGCGTTGCTGCGCCACCACCTCGACGAAGTCTCGGCATCCGTCAGCTTCGCGCGCCGGGCCGAAACGTTCCTGCGCTACTACACGGCCGGCTTCGCGCTGGTCATCGTGCTGCTCGGCGCCGCCGTCCTCTACGCGGCGGTGAATCTCGCCGGCCACTTGTCGCGGCAGCTTTCGCGTCCGATCGACGAGCTGGTCGGGTGGACGCAGCTGATCCGGCGCCACGAGCCGCTCCCTCCCCTGGGGGGGCCGACGAGCCGCGGTGCCCCCGAATTCGAGGCGCTGCGCCAGGCATTGCGCGAGCTGGCCGCGGCGCTCGCCGCCGCGCGCGAGCGCGAGCTGGAAGCCGAGCGGCTGCGCGCGTTCCGCGAGGTCGCCCGACGCGTGGCGCACGAAATCAAGAATCCATTGACATCGATGCGGATCGCGGTTGACCAACTGCGACGGAACGATGGAATGACGGAAGGACGGAAGGACATTGCGCTTCAAGTGATGGCGGCGGAAACCGACCGCCTGGAGCGCCTCGCCAAGGAATTCTCGGAGTTTGGTCGCTTGCCCGAGGGGCCGCAGAGTGAGGTCGATCTCGTCGAGCTGCTCGCCGAGTTGGGACGCACCGGAGTCCCGGAGGGCGTGCGGGTCAACGTCGATGCGAACGGCGGACCGCAGGGGCTCCTTGGCCACTACGAGCCGCTGCGCCGCGCGTTCGCGAATCTCTATCGCAACGCCGCCGAGGCGATGAACGGCCGCGGCGCGATCGACGTGACGGTCACCGGCGACGGCGCCGGGCTGGCGGTGACGATCGCCGACCACGGCCCCGGCATCCCCGCCGATCTGCGCCAGCGCATCTTCGAGCCGTACTTCACGACGAAGGACGACGGCACCGGCCTCGGCCTCGCGCTGGTGCGCGTCACGCTCGAAGCCCATCGGGGCACCATATCCGTGAGCGAGACGCCCGGTGGCGGAGCGACGTTTGCGATCGTCTTCCCCCCTTCCCCCGTCCCCCTTCCCCCGTCCCCCCAATGAGCCCTCGCGTCCTCCTCGTCGACGACGAGTCGAACATCCGCCGCATGGTCGGGGCGCTGCTGCAATCGGATGGCTTCGAAACCGTCGAGGCGCCTGACGGCAACGCGGCGCTGGTGCGGCTCGTCGATGACGCGCCCGACGTCGTGCTGCTCGATCTGATGATGCCACCCGGACCCGACGGCCTCGCGACGCTGGAGCAGATCCGCAAACGAGCGCCGCACATCCCCGTCGTGATGATGAGCGGCAAGGCCACCCTCGCCGATGCCGTGCGCGCGACGAAGCTCGGCGCCTTCCAGTTCCTCGAGAAGCCGCTCACCCCCGAAGGGGTGCTGGTGGCGCTGCGCAGCGCGCTGGAATTGGGACGCACCCTCGCCGAGAACAAGCGGCTGCACGAGCAGCTGGGACACGCCGATCCGCTGGTCGGATCGAGCACCGCGATGGAAGCGCTGCGCGCGCTGATCGCGCGGGTCGCACCCACGGAGTCGCGCGTGTTGATCACGGGCGAATCGGGCACGGGCAAAGAGCTCGTCGCCTCGGCGATCCACCGGCTCAGCGCGCGCGGCAACAAGCCGTTCGTCACCGTGAACAGCGCCGCACTGCCGCGCGATCTCGTGGAGTCGGAAATGTTCGGGCACGAGCGCGGCGCCTTCACCGGCGCGACGGAGCGGCGCCAGGGCCGCTTCGAGCTGGCGGACGGCGGCACCCTGTTTCTCGACGAAGTCGGGGACCTGGGCGCGGAGGCGCAGGCGAAGCTGCTGCGCGTGCTGGAGAGCGGCGTGGTCGAGCGCGTCGGTGGCGAGCGTCCGTTCGACGTCAACGTGCGCGTCATCGCCGCGACGAACAAGGACCTGCAACAGGCGGTGCGGCAGGGGCAGTTTCGCGAAGACCTGTGGTTTCGGCTGAACGTGCTGCCGATCCACATTGCGCCGCTGCGCGAGCGGCCGGAAGACGTGGCGCCGCTGGTTCGCCATTTCGCCGAGCGCTCCGCGGCGCGGCTCGGCCGGCCGGTGAAGTTCGACGCCGGCGCGGTGCCGCTGCTCGCCGCCTACACCTGGCCCGGCAACGTGCGCGAGCTCGCCAACATCATTGAACGGATGGCGATCCTGGCGACGTCGGAACTCTTGACTGCGGCAGATGTCGCCCGCGTGCTGCCACAGGATGGCCTGCGGCCCCCCCCGGCTGCCGTCACCGCCGCCGACGGCGAGCCGTGGCGCGACATCGCGCTCAGCGAGACGCTCGACCAGTATGAGCGCGAGCTGATCGCCAAAGCGCTGTCCGCATCGCGCGGCAACGTCGCCGAAGCCGCGCGCCGGCTGCAGACCGACCGGGCCAATTTGTACCGCCGCATGCGCCGTCTCGGTATCGAGCCTCCACTGAAAGCCGACCTATGATCACACTACTGTTAGCGCTGGCCACTCTGCAGGACACCACGATCGTCATCCATCCCGACAGCTCGAGCGCCACGCTCGAGGCGCGGGCGCTGCCGCGCGTCGTGTCCGAAGAAGTCATCCGGTTCTACAACGCCGCCGGGACGACCCGCCTGGTCGGCCGGACCCGGCTGCCGCGCGGCAACGAGTGGCGCGGCAACGTGGCGGTCCGCAACGGGCCGGTGCTCGTCGCGGGCCGGGTCCAGGGCACGCTCGTCGTGATCAACGGCGATCTGCTGTTCGATCAGGGGGGTGGGGCCGAAGTGACCGGCGACGTCATCGTCGTCGGCGGCACGGTCAATGACACGGCCAAGGCGCGGATCGGCGGGGAGGTGCGGCAGTACCGCGAGCCGCTGCTCTACCGCCTTCATAAGGAAGGGGACGAGATCGTCTACGCCCCCAACCTCCGGCGCCGGCTATGGAATCCGGGCGCGCACGTCTCCTGGGGTACGGCCGACTCGCGCTCGTCCCTCACGATCGCGACGGGCGGAACATTCAATCGTGTCGAAGGGCTGCCGGTCGTCTTCGGACCGCTGGTCGACTGGAAGCTCGAGCAGAACTTCCGGCTGCGCGTCGATGCGCTCGGCGTATTCCGGTCGGCCGGCGATCTCTCCGACAAGCGCAGCGACCTCGGCTACATGTTCCGCAGCGAGCTGCGCGCCGGCGACGTGCGCCCGGTGGGGCTCGGCCTGCGCGCGTTCGACGTCGTCTCGCCCGTCGAAGACTTGGGACTCCATAATGCGGAGATCGGGTGGAGCGCGTTTGTCTTCGGCCGCGATTACCGCGACTACTACCTGAACAAGGGATGGGCGGCCCGCGTGTTCGCGCAACCGGAACGCCAAGTGTCGCTGTCGCTCGAGCTGCGGCGCGAGTGGCAGACGGGCGTCGGCACGCAGGATCCCTGGACGGTGTTTCGCAATTCCGAGCCGTGGCGCCCCAACCCGCCGATCGACGAAGGGCACTTCACGACGCTCGCGCTGGGTGCCGCGCTCGACACGCGCAACGATCCCGACGAGCCCTCCTCCGGGTGGCTGGTGCGCACGACGCTCGAGCATTCGGGGAGCAAAGACGTCGTCCCCCACACCGGCGTGCCGGCGAGCGTCCGCGATTCGATTCCGACCGATGGGTCGTACGGCTTCGGCCGGATGTTCTTCGACCTCCGGCACTACGCCCGCATCAGCCCGTCGGGACGCGTGAACGTGCGGTTGATCGCCGGCGGCTGGGCCGGCGGCGATCCGCTGCCGCTGCAGCGACGCCTGTCGCTCGGCGGTCCCGATCCGATGCCCGGCCATCCGTTCCGCGCCAGCTCGTGCAACACCGCCTTCACCGACCCCGCGTTCGCCGGCACACTGGTCGCGGCGTGCGACCGCGTCATCGCGTTCCAGACGGAGTATCGCGGCCACGTGAAGCTCAACTGGAGCTACAACCCGTGGAAGGACGACAAACCGGAGCGCGACGAGGGCCGCGGATCGTTCTTCTGGCTGGAAGGGCTCGACGTCGTGGTATTCGCGGACGCGGGCCAGGGCTGGCTCGTGGGCAATGCGCCGGGCCACGTACCGTCCGGCAGAATTCCCGGCTTCTCGAGCTGGCTCGTGGATGCGGGACTGGGCGTCGATTGGGGAGGATTCGGAGTCTACATCGCCAAGGCGGTCACAACCGGCGAACGGCTGCGCTTCACGGTCCGGCTCGATCACCGGTTCTAGAGTGCGCCTTCGTTGGTGGGTGGGGGGGGCCATCGCTCTGGCCCTCACGCCACAGGTGGGCGTCGCGCAGTCTCCTACGCTGACGGTCACGCTGCAAAACGACGTCCCGCGCGTGCGCAGCACGGGGCTCCTGGCCGACGGCAAATTCGTGGGACTGATGCGCTCGGGCTTTCCGCTGCGGCTGCACTACCGGCTCGAGCTGTGGAAGGTGCGCACCTCCTGGTTCGATCAGTTCATCCGCGAGGTCTCGTGGGACGGCGTCGCGCGCAACGATCCGCTGGCCGACGACTTCGTGCTGATCCGGCAGGGAGGGAACGTGAGCCGCTATGCGACGCCCGATGACCTGGCGGCGGCGTTGGACATTCCCTACACCGTCACGTTGGGGCCGAGCGGCGGGTCGGGACGCTATTACTTCGTCGCGCGGCTCGAGGTCACGACGCTCAACGACACGGATCTACAAGAATTGTCCCGGTGGCTCTCGGGACAAGTGGGACCCGCCGTGTCAGGTGAGGGAAATTTCGGCGAAGCGTTGGCGCGGGGAGCGCAGCGGGTGCTGGTCCGGCTCGCGGGGCTGCCGCGTCAGCGGCTCGAGGCGCGGAGTCCTACGTTCCGGCCGTAGGACGACGTCGAACGACGACGTCAAACAACGGCGTCAAACAGAGACGTCGAAGAACGGCGTCGGCGGAAAGACGATCACGGACCGCGTAGGAATGATGACGCCCCGCCGCACTTCGAACGCTATCGTGGGCGCATGGTTCTCCGCGCCGATCCCAGCCGACTGCTCGTCTCCCATGTTGCTGCAGCTGTGGCCAAGGAGTGCGCCGAGCTGGCCAAGACGTTCCGCGGCCCTGGCGCATTCGCCAGAGCCGATCAGTTGGTTCGAGCGTCCGTGTCTGTGGTCTCGAATATCGCCGAGGGCTGTGGGCGCGGCACCGTCCCGGACTTCCGGCGCTTCTTGCTGCATGCGCGTGGGTCAGCGCAGGAGACCCTCACCCAGCTCCGCCTCATCAACCCAACAAGCCCGGCCCAGAGCAGCCAACTACGCTCCCTTCAGAGCCGGACGGTGTTGGTCTTGAAGCTGATCAATCGTTTGTATTCGCACCCCCCGCCAGACAAATAGGTATCAACCGCCGCGAGTGCGGTTGCCAGACAGGAGTTGTTCCGGCAGCGGTTGGAAACGGCCCGCGCCGATGTATCTTTCGCGCAGTGCAGAGAGAGGGAGCAAGGAACCATGCCCGCCGTCGATCTGGATCTCGCGAACTTCGCGTCGGAGTGGCACGCTCAGACACTAAAAGGCCACCTGCAGGCCTACGTTAGGCGAGAGGGGTCGGACGGGTCCCTTGCTCGAGTCGTGAAGACCACAGCGACCTACCTACGGAAGGGCCTTGTCTCTCACGGCACGCTCCGCTGTCTTGTTGCCGAAGTCGAGACAGAGAGTGTGGACGATTTCCGAAGCTGGCGAGATTACCAGCAACGGAGGGATCGGTTTTGCAGCATGATGACAGGCCTGTCTGATCTCCTCAAGCAGTAACGTAGTCCGCTTCAAGCGCTTCTTACGGCGAGCGCCCACCGCGTGGCCAGACGCACCGGCCTATGGCCTTGAACTTCGCGATTGGAAGCTGATGCCGCTGGTTTCGCGACTTGGAGCCCGGCGCCAGCAGCGCGGCGCGGACCGCGGCCCGCTCGGCGCGGTAGATGGCAGTAGCGTTGAACTCTGAGTCCAGGAGGACAAGAAGAACCGCGTCCCATGGCTTGGACAAATCGATGGCTCCCATTCGGGCGCCTGGGTTAACTTTGCCCGGGAAGCATCTGCCCTTGATCTGAAGCTGTTCTCTCCGACCGTTGCGTACTTTCCCTTCCGCATCGTATCCAGGCTGGCGCACGGCGACCGGCCGCAGGCGCAGGAGCCTGATAGCCTCATATTCGGCCACCTCACCCGTAACGCCGAGCGGTCGCCCAGTGAGATGGTAGTATTGCTTCGCCAAGCGCTTGGCGTTGGCGAGCAGCCGGATCAGGCTCTTCGAGTTCGGCATGGTCTTCGTTGTGGAAGGAGCGGTCGAAGAAGGGCGTAAGGAGGGGCGTTCGTCGGAGCGTAGTCGTTCGACGTCTTTGTTTTACGGCTTTGTTCTACGGTTTTTGTTCGACGACTTTCTTCTACGGTGTTCAACTCCCAAATTGACGGTCGATAGCGGCACGGATTTCCGTCAGCGATTTCCCCTGCCCCGCCATACTGCTCGCCAGCATGGCCTCACCCATGCAGATGTCGCAATAGGCCGCGTGCGTTGACTCGTAGCAGGTGAGCAGCGAGCGGTGGCTGGAGTGCTTCGAGCAATCGCAATGGCAGTAGACCCCATCGAGCGTGGCAGCGATGGTGCGCGCGGCCGCGTACGCCTCGAGCGCACCGGGGTTGCGTGGGATTGCGGGATCGGCGAGGACCTTCGCGGCCGTGATGCCGGGCCGCGGCGTGGGATGCTGGGTCGAGCCGCCGGCCGGCCGCGTGAGAAAAACGACCCCCACCAACGCGGCTGCGCCGGCGCCCGCCAGCACCCAGGGCACCTTGGCCATTACAACGCCTCGAGCGTCGCCAGTACATCCGCTCCGTAGAAGAGCCGGATGTACTTCGCCTGCGTCCGCGTGAGGCGGCGCACCGCCCAGGAGAGATGCACGAAGTGCGGCTCGTGCGGCGAGCGCAGCGGGTGCATGCCCACTTCCTCGGGCAGCAGGTTGCCCTTGCGGGTGTTGCAGCTCGAGCACGCCGTCAGGACGTTGGTCCACGCGTTCGTGCCGCCGCGGGACAGCGGGACGAGGTGGTCGCGCGTCAGGCACTCGCGCTGCCGCAGCTCCTGCTGCGAGCGGCCGCAGAACTGGCAGCGGTAGTTGTCGCGGGCAAACAGGAACGTGTTGGTGACTTGGCGGCGGAAGCGGCGGGGGACGTGGACGAAGCGGACGAGTCGGATGACAGCGGGGTCAGCGGCTCGAACGAGGCATTGAGGGCTAGGCAACGCATGCGATATGCTAATACCGACCAGCAACTTACAGCAAGTGAGGGATTTACGAGCTCGCTGCTGGCTGAAACGCGCGCCGTAACTCGTCTATTTGCGACTCGACTGAGGCACGCGAGGCACCTCCAGGCGTGGCACGGCTTTCCACGCTTTGCTCCCAGGTGCCGAGCTGCGCCAGCGCCGGTCCCAGCGCGGGATGAATCGCTGCCGCCACTTTGGCGGGCACCTTATCGAGCGTGACACCAGCCTGCTCCGCCGCACGAACCAATCTGCCGATCAATCCGTGACTCTCACGGAATGGGACACCTGCCTCGACCAGCAAATCTGCGAGATCTGTGGCCCGCATCGCCGGATCGAGCGCCGCCGCCATCCGCTCCGCGTTCACGGTAAGCGTGTCGATCGCGCCGGTGACGGCGGGCAACACCGTCGCCAGCGTGTCGCACGCGTCGAACAGCAGCGCCTTGTCTTCCTGCAGGTCTTTCTGATAGCCGGCCGGAATCCCCTTCAACACCGTGAGCAGCGCCACGCAATCGCCCAGCATGCGTCCGGCCTTGCCGCGCGCCAGCTCGAACACGTCCGGATTGCGTTTCTGCGGCATCAGGCTCGACCCGGTACTGAAGCTGTCGGCGAGCGAGACGAATCCGAATTCGCCGCTGGCGTAGGTGATGAGCTCCGAACCGAGACGCGACAAGTGCGTGCCGACCAGCGCGATCACGAACAGCACCTCGGCGACGAAATCGCGATCGCCGGTCGCATCCAGCGCATTCGGGGAGACGGCGCGGAAGCCGAGCGCTTCTTTCAGCAGGACACGATCGACGGGAAAGCCGGAGCCCGCCAGCGCGCCCGAGCCGAGCGGCAGCTCGGCCGTGCGGCGGCGCGCATCCGCGAGGCGCTGGCGGTCGCGGACCAGCGGCCACGCGTGCGCCAGCAGCACGTACGCCCAGCGCACCGGTTGGGCGCGCTGGCCGTGGGTGTAGCCGGGGAGAATCGCGTCGAGCCCATCTTTCGCCTTGGCGACGAGCGTGCGGCCGAGGGCGGCGACGGCGGCGTCGAGCTCGTCGATAGCATCGATGGTCCAGAGTCGCAGGTCCGTGGCGACCTGGTCGTTGCGCGACCGGCCGGTGTGCAGCTTCCCGGCCACCGCACCGATTTCCGCGTAGAGCAGCCGCTCGACGAGCGTGTGCACGTCTTCATCGGGAGCGCCGGCGGCGGCGCCGTCCGCGAGCTTGTCGGCGACGCGGTCGAGGCCTTCGAGCAGCTGCGTCTCTTCGGTGGTGGTCAGAACGCCGGCGCGGCACAGGGCGTGTACCCACGCCTTGCTGGCGGCGACGTCCTGCGGCCAGAGCCGATGATCGACGGGGAGGCTGCGGTTTAACGCGTCGAGCGCTTCGCTGGGTCCGAGAACGAAGCGCCCGCCCCACATGTGATGCGGAGGGGGGGGCGTGTCAGCTCGCTGGGACATCCGTGCGCTCGGCTGCTAACCCAGCGGCGATTCTGCTGGCGAGTCCGTAGAGCCGGATGAAGCCCTCCGCGTCCTTTTGATTGTAGACGTTGTCCTTGCCGAAGGTGGCGTACGACGGCTGGTACAGCGCGTACGGGCTCTCCCGGCCGGCAACGATCACGTTCCCCTTGAACAGCTTCAGGCGGACGGTCCCGGTCACGTTCTTCTGCGTCGTCGTGAACAGCGCGTCGAGCGCTTCACGCTCCGGCGTCCACCAGCGGCCGTCGTAGACGAGATCGGCGTACCGCAGCGCCAGCTCGTCCTTCATTCTCAGTGTGCGGCGGTCGAGCACCATCTGCTCCAGCTCGCGGTGTGCCGCGTACAGCACCGTCCCGCCCGGCGTCTCGTACACGCCGCGCGACTTCATGCCGACGAGGCGATCTTCGACGATGTCGGCGCGGCCGATGCCGTGCTCGCCGGCGACTTCGTTGAGTTGTTCGAGGAGTTCGACGGGACCAAGCGGGACGGCATCGACGCTGACAGGAGTGCCTTCTTCAAAGCCGATCGTAACGACGACCGGCTCATCCGGCGCCGCGAGCGGGTTCTTCGTCACGACGAAGATGTGCTCGGGTGCTTCCTGCGACGGGTCCTCGAGGATGCCGCCCTCGTGCGAGCAGTGCCACAGGTTGCGGTCGCTCGAGTACGGCTTCGCGGCGGTGGCCTGAACCGGTACGCCCTTGGCGTGCACGTAGGCGATCAGGTCTTCACGGCTCTGGAATTCCCATTCGCGCCACGGCGCGATGACCTGCAGCTCCGGCGCGAGCGCGGCGTAGGTCAGCTCGAAGCGGACCTGATCGTTGCCCTTGCCGGTGCAGCCGTGGGCGACCGCGTCGGCGCCGAGGCGCTGCGCGACGGCGACCTGGTGCGCCGCGGTAAGCGGTCGCGCCATCGAGGTGCCGAGCAGATACGTGCGGGCATAGACGGCGCCGGCGCGCAACGTCGGGAAGACGAAGTCGCGCACGAACTCTTCGCGCAGGTCTTCGATGATGCAGTCTTCGGCGCCGGAGCGTTTCGCTTTCGCGATGAGGCCGTCGAGCTCGCCGAGCCCCTGCCCGACGTCCGCGGCAAAGCAGACGACGCGCGCGCCATGGGTCTCGCGCAGCCAGGGGACGATGGCGGAGGTGTCGAGCCCGCCCGAATAGGCGAGTACGACGAGCGGACCGGATTGTTTATGCATAGTTGTGTATAAAAATACATACGGCAGGCTTTGGTTCGCAAGCCCTAACCAAAAGCAGGTCCTTCGCGCCTGCGGCGCTCAGGATGACAATCTCGCTCTTCCTACTTACTCAAAAACAAAAGCGAAGCAATGTCATCCTGAGCGAAGCGCGCGGAACGCGCGCGAGCGAAGGACCTGCTTTTACCATCCCCATCCGGTACGGTACCGTGGCTTGACGTACTCTTCTGGAATTCCTGTAGTCAGCACCGCGCCGGTCTGCGGATTCACATCGATCGGCTGCGCGGTGCGCACCGCCAGATTGCCGAGCAGCACCATCTCGGTGAGCGGTCCGGAATGGCCGGGAATGTTCGATCCAGCCGGTGTCCCACCTTTGCAAGCGGCGATCCATTCGGCGTAGACGCCCTCGGTGCGCGGATACTTCTGCGCCGGCGGATGCGCGGTGATTTCCGCCTGCTTCGCCTCATCGAGCAGGCGTGGGCTCTCGCCATAGATCCCCGCGACCAGCTTGCCCGCATCGCCGATCCACAGCTGCCCGCTGGTGTCGAACGGCCACGCGAGCGGATCGGTGATCTCTTTGGGACGCGGCGGATACAGGCTGCCGTCGCGCCACACGACGGCCACCGCGGGCCGGTTGCCCTTGGCTGGAAACGCGTAGGTGATGCGCGAGCACGCCGGTGCCGTCTCGCTGTAGAGCTTGGTCGACTCCGCTTCGATGCGCGATGGGTAGCCGAGCTCGAGCGTCCAGAACGACGCATCCATCGAGTGGCAGGCGATGTCGCCCAAGGCGCCGGTGCCGAAATCCCACCAGCCGCGCCATTTGAACGGCGCATACGCGGGATGGTAGGGCCGCTGCGGCGCGGGTCCGAGCCACAAGTCCCAGTCGAGCCACTGCGGCGTGTAGAACTCATCGAGCGGCCGCTCGATCGCCTGCGGCCAGATCGGCCGGTTCGTCCACAGCTGGATCTCGCGGACGGTGCCGATCGCGCCGGCCTCCACCCATTCGCGGATCTGCCGCGTGCCCTCCTCGGCGTGGCCCTGGTTGCCCATCTGCGTCGCGACTTTGTACTTCGTCGCGGCCTCCTCGAGTTGCTTCACTTCCCACAACGTCCGCGCCAGCGGCTTTTGAATACGCGTGTGCTTGCCGAGCTTCATCGCCGTCATGCCCGCGACCGTGTGCGTGTGATCGGGCGTCGAGACGGTGACGGCGTCGATGTTCTTTCCTTCTTTATCGAGCATGACGCGGAAATCCTTAAAACGCTTCGCCAGCGGGAATGCACTGAACGACTGTGCCGCCTGACGATCATCCACGTCGCAGAGCGCGTAGATGTTCTCGGTCTTCCCGACTCCCCGCACGTCATTCGCGCCCATGCCGCCCACGCCGATGCAGGCGATGTTGAGCTTGTCGCTCGGCGCGAGACGATTGTGCCCCCGCCCCCGCGCCCCGAGCACGTGCGGCGGCACGATCGTGAACGTCAGACCGGTGGCGACGTCGCCGACAAAGCGACGCCGCGAGATGAGCGAGCGTTTCCTGGTCATGGCAGCACCCGGATCTTGATGTTGCGGTAGGCGACGACGTTGCCGTGGTCCTGCAGGCCGATGTGGCCCTGCGAGTTTTTCCCGAAGCGGGGATGTGGCTTGAACTTGCTTCCCGCCACCTTCGAATCCCAATCGCGGCTGCCGAGCTCGTACTCCAGCAGCTTGACGCCGTTGAGCCAGTGCTCGACGTGATTGCCGTTCACGATGAGCCGCGCCGTGTTCCATTCACCACCCGGATGTACGTGCCCGCGCGGCGCCGGATAGAGATCGTAGGCTGCACCCGCCGATGTCACGGGTGACTGGCCGTCCGGGTGCTTCGCGTCGTCGAGCACCTGCATCTCCACCGCGTTCCAGTAGATCTCGTCCGTATCGTCGGCGGCGCGATAGAAGATGCCGCTGTTCCCGCCCGGCTCGATCTTCCAATCGATCGACAGCTCGAAGTTCTTGAATTCGTCGCTCGTGATGATGTCGCCGCCCGCGCCCACGCGCGTGAGCGCCCCATCCTGCACCACCCATCCGTCGGAAATCGTCGGCTTCCCGTAGTTGCGCCAGCCTGTTGTCGTTTTCCCGTCGAACAGCAGCCGCCACCCGGCGGCCTTCTCAGCGTCGGTGAGCGAATTCTGGTTGGTGGAGGATGGTGGAGGTTGTGATTGAGCAGAACAGGCGTTCGCGATGACCAACAGCGCCATGAGAGCCAAGAGCGTTTTCAAGCGGGGAGTCCTGCGAGCTCTTGCAACCGGACCTGGACGGCACGGCGGCCTCGCTCGCTGCGCGTGATGACCAGGATGGCATCGTCACCGGCGATGGTGCCGATGATCTCGCTCCACCCGGCGCCGTCCAATGCCAGAGCCAGCGCCTGCGCCGCTCCCGTCGTCGTCTTGAGGACGAGCAACGGGCCGACGCCTTCGGCGGAAACGAGCATGGTGGGAAGGAGCTGCTCCAGATGCGGCCGGACGCCCCCCCCGGGGGCGCCCTCCGCTCCGGCCGCGTAGTGCGAGCCGCCATCGGGCGCGGCGACCTTGGCGAGACCCAGCTCGCGGATGTCGCGCGACAGCGTCGCCTGCGTCACGTTGTAGCCCTCGGCCTTGAGGCGCTCGCGCAACTGCTCCTGGCTGCCCACTGTTTCCTGCCGCACGATCCGCAGGATGGCCGCGTGACGTTGCGTTTTCATGGGGCGGAAATCTGATGCACGATGCGGCCGCTGACTACTGTTAACTGGGCGGCGAGGGGCGGCGAGGGACGGCGAGGGGCGGCGAGCGGGAAAACCGCCAAGTCGGCCGCCTTTCCGACTTCCAGCGAACCGATCTCACGCTCCCAGCCCAGCGCGCGCGCCCCTTCTATTGTAAGCATGCGCAGCGCTGCATCCCCCCCCCCGGTGAGCCCGGCCGCCTCTGCCTCCGCCCATAGGTCCAGCTCGCCGACGCTCACGACAGAGTCGGTGCCCAGGCCCACCGGCACGCCGGCCTCGCGAACCCATCGGAGCGGCAGGCGGCCATGGCGATGCGCCGCGTTGGAGCGGGGACAATGCGCCACCGCCGCCCGCGTCACGCGCAACAGCTCGATGTCGGCCTGATCGACCTGCACGCAATGAATGCACAGCGTGCCAGGGCGCAGGATGCCCCGTTGCAGGAGATACGCGACCGGCGAGCAATTCCGTGCCTCAATGGCGATTCCGCGCGCACGCAATGCAGCGGCGAACGGTCCGGCACCATCGCGGACCAATAGCGTCTCCTCTTGTGATTCGGCGGCATGCACAGCGATCGGCAACCCTTCGTTGCGGGCGAACGCGGCCACGGCATCGTAGAGTGACGCGCTCACGGTGTACGGTGCATGAGGTGAAACCCCAACTGACAGTTGCGCAGTTGCAAGACGGCGCAGTTGCGAGATCGCTTTCTCCAGCTCCTCCATGCTCGCGGAGCACTGCGCGGGGTCCGGACCAAACACTTCCTGGTACACGATCCCTCGGCCGCCGAGGTCGTGGAGCGCGCGCATCACCGCACCGGTGCTGCCGGTTTCCGCGACGCAGGTGACGCCGCGCGTCCAGCAATCGCGCACGCCCGCCACCGCCGCCTCGTAAAACGCCTCGGCGCTGGTCGCCTCCTTCAGCTCGCGGATCCGCCTGATCCAGGTGAGGAATTCGGACTCGTCGTGCCGCCCGCCGCCGCCGCCGCCGCCGCCCAGATGCGTGAGCTCGAGATGCGTATGGCAGTTGACGAGGCCGGGCATCAGCTCCGCGTCGGGGAAATGCAGTGGCTGCGCAGCGGCAGGCTGCGGCACGCTCGCGTGCGGCCCGACCGCAGCGATCCGTCCCGCGCCGTCAACAAGAACGGCGCCGTCCTCGAAGGACGGCGCCGTTACTGGATGGATGCGAGCGGCACGAATCCTCAGTCCAGTCATCAGCTCCAAGCTAGACGACACAAGAAAAGTTGCACAGACGCCAAGTTGCGAAGTGGCTCCAAGCTACACGTGCGAGAGGTCAGGAAAGTCTTCCTGACCTCTTGAAGGTTGCACTGGAGACCACTTTCCAACTTGGCGTCTGCACAACTTTTCTAATGGCTTCGACCTTGCGACTCCAACCTTGAAGGTTACGGGGTCACGCCGACTCCAAACGGTGAGTGCACCTGGCACACCTGCGTAGGCTCGGTGCCCGGATAGAACCACTCCCAGCGCCGTACCTCGAGCGGGCAGAACGGCGTGGCGAGGAATCCGTTCGACCAGTCGACCTCGCGCGTCACGAGATCGTCGGGCCGCGCCCAGTCTCCGGGGGCCGGGCGTCGCTCGTAGACGTCGCGCATGAACTTCGTCCAGGCGGGCGCCACGATGCGGCCGCCGCCGGCGTTGTTCATGATGCGCCGCTGCAAATCGTAGCCGATCCAGATGCCCGTCACGATCTCGGGCGTGAAGCCCACGAACCAGGCGTCGGTGTAGTCGTCCGTCGTCCCGGTCTTGCCCGCCATCGGGACGCGCAGGCCCCCGACCGCGCCGGCGGCCGTGCCGCAGCGGTGCGGGCCGGTGCCGGGCTGGCACCGCATCACATCGCGCATCATGTCGAGCATCAGCCAGTTGTGCTCGGGATCGAGCACCTGCTCGCGCTTGATCGTGGACTGGTAGAGGATGTTGCCCTGGCGGTCCTCGATGCGCTGGATGCCGATCGGCTCGACGCGCGTCCCGTTATTCGCGAACGACGTATACGCCGCGATGAGCTCGATCGGCTTGGTCTCGCGGGCGCCGATGTGGATCGAGGGATAGGGCGGCAGCGGGGTCGTGATGCCGTAGCGGCGCGCTTCACCGATCACCGTTTGCTCGCCCAGCGCCATGCCGAGCTTGATCGTCGACAGGTTGCGTGACAGGTACAGCGACCGGCGCATCGGGATGAGGCCCAGCGTCGTGTCGTCGTAGTCCTTCGGCTGCCACAGCGAGCTGTCGAGCTGGATGACGGGCGGATTGAGCGGCGAGTCGTCCAGCATCTCGGTGACGGGATGCCCGGCGCGTATCGCGGCCGAATACACGAACGGCTTGAACGTCGAGCCCGGCGGCCGTGCCGACTGCGTGACGCGGTTCCACTTCGAGTCGACGAAGTCCCGGCCACCGACCATCGCGAGGATGTTGCCGGTCTTGGCGTCGACCGCGAGCAACGCGCCCTGCAGATAGGGCGCGAACGGGCCCTGGTCGTCGGGCGTGCTGCGACCCTGCTCGAGGTAGTCGCGATACGACGTGCCCTCGAACTTGCCGTTGGAGTACACGCCCGATTCGATCTCGTTGAGCTGCGACTGGAGGGCCTGTTCCGCGGCCTCCTGCATGTCGAGATCGAGCGTGGTGTAGATGCGCAGGCCCTTCTCGTAGAGATCGCGGCCGAAGCGCGGCTCGAGGAACGCCGACCGCAGCCATTCGACGAAATACGGCGCCACGTCGCCGTAGCTGGTGCGGCGCGTGGTCAACACCAGCGGATAGGCTTTCCAGAATTCCGCATCCTCAGGAGTCAGGAATCCCTGATTGCGCATCAGCGTGAGCACGACGTTGCGGCGCCAGATCGCGTTGTCGGGATGCGTGCGGGGATTGTAGGTCCCCGGGGCTTTGGGAAGAGCGGCGAGTGTGGCCGCTTCGGCGACATTGATATCGCGCACCGACTTGCCGAAGTAGACCTGCGACGCCGCTTCGACGCCCGCCACGTTGGGGCCGAGGCTGATCTGATTCAGGTACAGCTGGAGAATCGTGTCCTTCGGGAAATTGCGCTCCAGCTCCAACGCGACACGGGCTTCCCGCAGCTTCCGGCCGAGCGAGCGTTCGCGGGTGATCTTGTCCTTGAAGACGTTCCGGGCGAGCTGCTGGGTGATCGTGGAGAACCCGCGGAAGCCTTTGAGCATCGCTCCGGGCAGCCGCACGAAGTCGATCCCGTGATGGCGGTAGAAGCGCTTGTCTTCCGTGGCCAGGAATGCCTGGCGCACGTGGACGGGGATCTGGTCGAGCGGAACGACGGTGCGGCGCTCGATCCCCAACTCGGTGATCAGGCGCCCATCGGCCGCATACACCTTGGAGGTCTGGAGCTGCGGCCGCTGTCCCGGATCGATGCGCATGATGCTGGGGCAGCGGTCGCCGGCGCAAACGCGCGTCCACGAGCCGTAGGCCAGCCCGCTGCCGTACAGCAGGGCGAGCACGGTGGCGATGATCACCCGCCGCCGCTGGACGGGAACGTACCACCAGCGGATGAAGAAGGGGCGGCGCGGTGCTGAGGGGGGCGTCGATGATGCCATCTGCACTAAAACCTAGTTAAGCCGTAGATTCGCCGCCATGACCGACGTCTTGCAGGCACTGGAATGGCGAGGCTTCGTGCAGCAGGCCACGCCCGCGCTGGCCGCGCATTTCGCGACAGGCCCGGTCACCGCCTACTGCGGCTTCGACCCGACGGCACCCTCGCTGCAGCTCGGCAATCTCATGCCGCTGATGCTGCTCGCCAATCTGCAACGCGCGGGCCATCGGCCGATCGTGCTGATGGGCGGCGGGACGGGACTGATCGGCGATCCCTCGGGGAAGCCGGGCGAGCGCCCGCTGCTCTCCAAGGAAGAAATCCGCGAGAACGTGCATCGCATGCGCGACCAGGCCGCGCGGTTTCTGGAATTCGGCGCCGGTCCCACGGCCGCACTGCTGCTGGACAATGCCAAGTGGCTGATCGAGCAGCGCGTGATCGACTTCCTGCGCGACGTCGGCAAGCACTTCACCGTGAACATCATGCTGCAGAAGGAGTCGGTGAAGGCGCGACTCGATTCGGGGCTGTCGTTCACCGAGTTCAGCTACATGCTGCTCCAGGCCTACGACTTCCTGCACCTGTTTCGCGAGCGCAAGTGCACGCTCCAGGTCGGCGGCAGCGACCAGTGGGGGAACATCACGGCGGGCGTGGACTTGATCCGGCGCATCGAGAACGCGGAGGCACACGGACTGGTCGCACCGCTGGTGACGATGGCCTCGGGGAAAAAGTTCGGCAAGACGGAAGAGGGAGCGATCTATCTCGACCCCCAGCTCACGTCGCCGTACAAGTTCTATCAGTCCTGGATCAATACGGACGATCGCGACGTGGAGAGATACCTGAAACTGTTCACGCATCTTCCCGAGCCGGAGGTCACGAGCCTCGTGGCGCAACAGGCCCGGAATCCCGCTCAGCGCCCGGCGCAGCGGGCGCTCGCGGCTGCCGTGACGGCGCTGGTGCATGGCGCGGAAGTGCTCTCGGGCGTGGAAGCGGCGTCCGCGATTCTGTTCGGTGAAGAGCAGCCGGAGGTCCACCCGCAGGTCTTCGAGATCCTGGCCGGTGAGATCCCCACGATCGCCGTCGAAGGGGAATCGGACGGCGTGGCGCTGGTCGATCTCGTGGCCCGCGCCGGGCTTGCCAAGTCGAAGAGCGAAGCGCGCCGCAGCATCGAGCAGGGGGGCATCTACGTCAATCAGCAGCGCGTCGATGACGCCGGCCGCACTATCGCGTCGGGGGACTGGATCGGCGGCCGCAATCTGTTGCTGAGGAAAGGCAAGAAGGAATACGCGCTGCTGAGACGCGCGTGAAGGACTTGCTGCTCGAGGTCTTCGATCAAGCCTACACCGCACCCGCGTGGCATGGCACGCCGCTGCGCGGCACACTGCGAGGCGTCACGGTTCGGCAAGCGCTGTGGCGGCCCGCTCGGCACCGCCACTGCATTTGGGATCTGGTCCTGCACACGGCCTACTGGAAGTGCATGGTGCGCCGCCGGCTGCTGCGCGATCCCACCATCGCGTTCCCGCGCGACGGCGCGAACTGGCCGGCGCTTCCGGAGCGGCCCACCGACGCCGCCTGGAAACGCGACCGCGCGCTGCTCGACGAGCAGCACGCGCTGTTGCGTCGCGCCATCGCGCAGGTAAAACCGCGTGACCTCGGCAAGCGCGGCTGGCACTCGCAGTGGCGCGTGGCGCAGGAGATTTACGGCATTGCTTCACACGATCTGTACCACGCAGGGCAGATCCAGCTGATCAAGAAACTGTTGTAAGACGCTACGACGTTACGACGCTACATCAGATCATCCAGCACCTCAATCACCTTCTCCATCTCCTCCACCGTGTTGTAGCAGTGCGGCGAGAGCCGGATCGCGCCCTCGCGCAAGCTGCACACGACGCGCGCGCGCTTCATGCCGTGATACGCCTCCACCGGCTTCGGTGGCGCCACGCACAGGATCGCGGAGCGGTGCCCGTTCTCGGTGGGCGATGTGATCCGCACGCCGTTCTGCTGCGCCCACTTCACGATCGGCTCGTGCGTCGCGCGCGTCACCTCCGCGATGTCGCGCACGCCGATCTCGAGCAGCAGCGCCAGCGACTGCGTCATGCCCACGAAGTCCTGATAAGGCAGGGTGATCATTTCAAAGCGGCGGGCATCGGAGCGGAACGTGGGATTGTACTCGGTGAGCCGCGAGAAATCGTCCGTGCCCTCAAAGGCCATCCAGCCGGTGATCGTCGGCTCGAGTTTCGCGACCAGCTCCTTGCGCACGTACACGAACCCCGATCCCCACGGCGACAGCAGCCATTTCTGCCCGCCGCACGCCAGGATGTCGACCGGCGTCTCCTGCACGTCGAGCACCGAATTACCGACGCCCTGAATGCCGTCCACGACCAGGTACGTGCCGTTGGCGCGGCAGGCGGCGCCCAGTTTTTTCAGGTCGGCGCGATAGCCGTTGGAGAACTGCACGAACGAGACCGCGAGCACGCGTACCTTGGGGTCGCGCAGCCGCTCGAGCAGATGCTCCTCGTCCGGCCATCCCTGCGGAGTGCAGCGCGCCATCTCGACCGTGATCCCCTGATCGCGCAGCAGCAGCCAGGGATAGACGTTGGCGGGGAACTCTTTGTCCGACAGCAGCACGACGTCACCCGCCTTGAGCGGCAGCGCGCGCGCGGCGAGGTGCAATCCGAAACCGGTGTTGGTGGCGAGGGCGACCTCCGACGGGTCTGCATTGATCAGCTGGGCGAGCCCTAGTCGCGCGGCGGCAAGGCCGGCGAACAGCTCGCGGTCGGGCAACAGGTGCGGCGCGGTACGTTTGGCCGTGAACTCATCGAGCGCGCGCCGCGTCCGCTCCGGTATGGGACCGATGGAGGCATTGTTGAGATAGGTCGTATCCGCCGTCCACGGGAATTCCGACGTGCGCAGCGCCTTGAAGGTCTCGCGCAGCGCGCGCACGTGGGTCGGGTGGTAGGCGATCTCGGTCATGCCGCGCGACCCATGCTTCTGACGTCGAGCGCGTCCCGCAATCCGTCGCCCAGCAGATTGAGTCCCAGCACCGCGAGGCCGATCGCGACGCCCGGAGCGATCGAGACCCACGGCGCGACACGCAGCAAATCGCGTCCGTCGGCGACCATCGCGCCCCACGACGGGGTGGGCGGTTGCGCGCCGAGGCCGATGAACGACAGCGCCGCCTCGGCCATGATCGCGCCGCCGATGCCGAGTGTCGCCGCAACAATCACGGGCGCGATCACGTTGGGCAGCAGGTGGCGCGCGATGATCCGGGCGTCCGACGCACCGAGCGCGCGGGCCGCCTGCACGTACTCGAGACCGCGCGTCAACAGTACCTGGCCGCGAACGATGCGCGCCATGCCCGCCCAGCCGACGATGCCGATGACGACGAACACGACGGGCAGCGACGGCTTCACCGCGGCGGCGATGGCGATCAGCAGCAGCAGCGACGGAAATGCGAGCGTCACGTCGGCGACCCGCATGATCAGGCCGTCCATCCAGCGGCCGTAGTAACCCGACACGAGTCCTAACGTCACGCCGAGCGCCAGGGCGATGCTCTGGCTGATCAAGCCGACGGCGAGCGACAGGCGGGCGCCGTAGAGCACGCGCGACAGCACGTCGCGCCCCTGGGCGTCGCTGCCCAGCAGAAACGCGCCGGAGGGTGGACGCAAACTTGCAGAGAGATCACCACGGAATGGATCATCGGGAGCGAGCCACGGTGCGAGCAACGCCAGCAGCGCGAGGATGCCCACGAGACCCAGGCCGAAGCGGGCCCAGGGATCATGAGCGAGTCGTGTCCAAAACAGTGGCGCCGCCATGGGGGTCTCGACTACGTTACTCGGGACTTCACCCCGCGGGCAATGGGATACTGATGTGAAGCGAGACACACCGTTCACCCTCGTGCTGGGCGGCGGCGGGATGAAGGGGCTCGCCCACGTGGGCGTGCTCCAGGCGTTGCTCGAGCGCGGCCACCGGCCGACCCGCATCATCGGGTCGAGCGTCGGCGCGCTCGTCGGCGCCGCCTGGGCCGGCGGGATGGGCATCGCCAGGCTGCGCGAGATCGCGCTCAGCCTCAAGCGCAAAGAGGTGTTCGCGGTCGCGCATGCCGACATGGCGTTCAAGCGCATGCGCTCGCCCGCCCTGTTCCGGCGCGAGCCGCTCGAGCACCTCATCCAGCGCACCTGCGGCGACCTCACCTTCCAGCAGCTCGACCCGCCCGTCGTCGTCAACACCGTGGACCTGAACTCGGGGATGCAGGTCTTCTGGGGCCTGCCGGGGCTCGACGACATCCGGGTCGCCGACGCGGTGTTCGCGTCCTGTGCCCTGCCGGGATACTTCCCGCCGCACGAGATCGGCGGCCGGTTCTATGTGGACGGCGCCGTGGTCTCCAACGTCCCCTTCGACGCGGCGCGCGCGCTCGGCCCCGAGCTGATCGTGGCGGTGGACGTCTCGGCGTCGAGCGTGCTCACGGCCGACGCGCAGGATGAAGGCTTCGCGGGCGTGTTCGCGCGCGCGACCGAGATCCTGATGACGACGCTGCTCGAGCAGCGCGTGCGCACCTGGACGACACCGCCGGTCTACTATATCCAGCCGCGCGTCGAGCACGTCACGATGTTCTCGTTCGATCACCTGCGCGAAGAAGTCGAAGAGGGATATCGCGCCACCGCGGCCGCGCTCGACCGCGCCGATGATTGGCCGGAGCCCGGTGAGGTCGGCATCTATCCCAAGCGGCGCGTACTGGTGCGCGTGGAGCGCGAGCGCTGCATCGGGTGCGGCACGTGTCTGGTGCATGGGCCGCAGGGGATGTTCGTGCTCGACTCGGAGCGGAAAGCGGTCGTCACCCAGCCGGATCAGGAGTGGTCGCCGATGGACGGCGGCTACATCCGGCACTGCCCGACGTACGCGATCATCGCGCGGCCGGCGGATCAGGCAAAGGAGATGCTTCGCTCAGGTTGAGACTTGCGATTCGATGTCGCGCAGGTCGCGGATGACACGGTCCCAATTGTAGTAAGTCTCGATGGACTTGCGGCCCGCCTGCCCGAGCCGCCGCGCGAGCAGCTGGTCGCCGAGCAGGCGTTTGAGCGCCGTCGCGACCGCCTCCGGGTCGTCCGGATTCACCACGAGCCCCGTCTCGCCGTCATGGACCGCTTCGGCCAGCCCGCCCGATTGGCCCGCGATCACCGGCAGGCCGCTGGCGCTCGCTTCCGCCAACGCCACGCCGAATCCTTCGACGCGCGAGCCGTCGGCGCGGCGCGACACGCCGATGTACGCGCTCGCGATGTTGAACACGGCCGGCAGCTCCGCCTCGGGCACGTTGCCGACGAAGCGCACGTGATCGGCGATCTTCAGCTCCTCGGCGAGTCGCTGATATTCCTTGCGCTTCTTGCCACTGCCGACGATCAGGTAGTTCACGTCGAGGCCATCGAGCCGGCACTGCGCCACGGCACGCAGTGCCATGTCCACGCCCTTGTACGCCTCGAGCCGCGCGACCGTGAGCACCCACGGCGCCTGCCCATTGAGATGATAGCGCGAGCGGACGGCGTGCGTATCGATGCCGGGGCGGAACTGCTCGGGATCGGTGCCAAGCGGCACCAGGCGCACCATCTCCGCCAGGGGATCGAGACCCAGCTCGCGCAGCACCTTCTGTGCCTGCTCACGCGTCCACTGGCTGTTGGCGACGACGGCGACGGCGGAGCCCAGCAGCGCCTTCGCGGTTTTGCGCGCGAAGCGCGAGTGATGGATCGCGTGCAGCTCCTTGAGCAGGTCGCCGCCGTGCACGAAGACGCCGTACTTCGTGCCGACGCGCTCGTGCATCCATTTCGCCGGATAGGTGCAGGGGCGGATCGAATCGCACCACGCGAAGCGCGGCTTGTGCTGCCGCGCGAGCGACGCGACGCGCCGCGACCAGAAGAGCAGGCCGGCGAAATTGCGCAGCGCCTTGCTCGGCACCGGTAAACGATCGACCACCGCGCCGCTGAAGCGGACGTCCGAGTCCTGGGAGTCGCGATGCTGGCCGGTGGAGACGAGCAGCTCGCCCCGCGGGTAACGGCGCGTGAGCTCGCCCATCATCCGGGCGATGCCGGTCTGCATCGGCGGGAATTCGCCGGTCAGCAGGAAGGTCTTAGCCACGAGGACGCTGCACCCTCCCAATGTTAATGGGAGCGTTCCCCCGCGAGCAATTCCTCGATCTTGTCCTTGAGACGCTGGCTGGCGCGGCCGTCCAGCCCGTGGAAGTAATAAGCCCGTTGCTCGTCGGCGGCTGCCCGCATGGCAGGCGTAGGGTGCAGCGCTTGCGCGATCGCCTCACCGAGGCGGTCGGGCGAATCCACGTGCACGAACGCGCCCTTCAAGAAGTCGCGGTTGTCCTCGCTGAGCAGTGGTTGGCCGTCGCTATGCACCAAGCGTGGAAGGTCGTAGACGATGCCGGTCTTGCCGAGGGCCAGGAAGTCGAAGACCGTGCTGGAGGCTTCACTGACCAGCGTGTCGGCGGCCGCCATGTACGGCACGATGTTGTACTCGCTGGGCGGCAGCAGCACGCTGTGCGGGTACTTTTTGACCCGCCGCTCGAAGATCCGGTGCTGCCGGTGCGGGGCGTACTTTCCCATCCAGCTGTAGTGATGGAGCTTGACGATCAGGTTGTAGCGGTCACGGGTCGCTGCGAAGATCGCGTCTTTCACATCGTACATGCAGGTCGGCTTGTACGTCGGCGCAAACAGCACGGTGCGCCGGTTCGGATCGAGGCGCCAGCGCCGCAGCAGCGCCGCGCTGTCTCCGTACCGGCCCTGGAAATACCAGTCCAGCTTGGGCAGCCCGATCAGGTGCACCTCGCTCCTCCCTTGAAAACCGGACTGTTCGATCCGCTCCACGCGGTACCGGCCTTCGACGAAGATCTGGTAGCGGGTGTCGAGATTCCTGGCGAGGTTGCGATACAGAATATTCTTGATCCCCGTGCCATGGTTGAGGAAGCAGAGGAGGGTTCGGCCGTACGCCTCGGCGCGGACCGTGTCGCCCGCGATCACGACATCGAACCCACGCTTCTCATCCGTGAAACGGTAGCCCTGGCGGACCCACTCATCCACGATCGGCGGGCGGTAGCGGAAGTTGACGAAGAACCGCCGGATGCGTTCCTCGTCCAAGGCGAAGAAGACGTCGTAGCGGTCGTCGCCCTGAAACAGCTCGATCACCGGGTCGAACGCAGCCTTGTGGTAGACGAATCCGATTTTGAACAGCACTCGGCGCCGGGTCATCCGTACCGCGCGCGGTTGGCCGTCGCGTGTTCGTAGGCGGCCGGCGTATCGATGTCGATCCAGTGGCTGGCTGCGGGGATCGGCACCGCCTCGAAGTCGTCCGCGGCGATGAGCTCCCGCACTCCCTCGGTGATGCTGTCGCGGCCCCGGCCGATCTGCCGCCCCATCGCATCGAAATAGCGGCGGGTGAGCCGGAAAACGCCGCAGTCGACGGCGTTGAAGTCAGCCAGCTCCTTCCCGATTCGGGTAATCCGGCCCGCATCGACCCAGACCTTGGTGGCGTCCTCCAGGTCGTGTACCAGCTCGATGCGTGAATCGACGAGCAGTTGATTGCGGCCGGCCGGCGCGTCGATCATCGCCCGCAGCGCCGCGGGAGAGACGAGGTGGTCCGACATGGACAGCAGAACCTCCTCGTCCGGGGCCAGCACCGTACCCGCCAGGTGCACTGAAATCCCGTTGCCTCGGTGCCATTCCGGATTCCTGACCACGCTGACCGCGTAGCCCAGGTTATCGTTGGCGGTGAGGTACTCGACGATCGCCTCCCCCCGGAATCCGACGATCACGATGAATTCAGAGATCCCCGCGGCGGCGAAGTTCTGCATGATGCCGGAGAGAATGGTCCCGCTTCCGAACCGCAGCAGCGTCTTCGGAGTGTCGTCGGAGGAGCTCGCGAGCCGGCTTCCCCGTCCCGCGGCAGTGATGATGGCCCTCACGAAGCAGACAGGCCAAGGACGTGCTCGTACACTGCGGCCGTCCGCTCCGCCGCCAGTCGCCAGCTGAATCCCGCCGCGCGAGACAGCGCGCGCTGACGGAGCTGATCGCGCCATTCACCATCCTCCAGCACCCGCACGATCGCCGCGGCCAGTTCGCCTGGATCCAACGGATCGTCCACGAGCGCGGCCGCGTCGCCCGTGACCTCAGGAATCGAGCTCGTGTTGGCGGCGATCACCGGGCACCCGCAGCGCAGTGCCTCGAGCAACGGCAGCCCGAACCCTTCGAGCAGTGAGGGGAACACCAGCGCGTCGGCCGCCGCGTACCACAGCGCCAACCTCGCGTCGGAGACGTCATGCTCGTAGCGGACGTGGCGCTCCAGCCGCATGCGCCTGGTGAGTCGGCCGGCGCGGTGGCTCCGCCCCCCCACGCGGATCAGCAGCACCTCCGGGACCCGGGCGGCAACGAGGGGAAGTGCGCGGAGCAGCGTTTCCACGTTCTTCCGCGGCTCCTCACTCCCCACATGGAGCAGCAGCGGCTGGTCCGGGGACACGCCGAGCGCTGCGCGAGCGTTCGACCGGTTCGCGGGCCGGAACGGATCGCCCGTCCCCCACGGAGTGACGAATGTGTGCCGAGCCGGGTAGGGGAAGCGCGTCAAGAAATCCTGGCGGGAGAACTCCGATGGGAAAATAATGGCGGCGGCGCGCTGCAGTGCGGCGATGTGGCGCTTCCGAATCTGGGTGGAGATCCAGGGGTGGTTGCCCGGATAGCGGAGCGCGACAAGGTCGTGCACGGTGACGACGGCCGGTCCCACGTGCCGCACGCTGTGCCCCATCATCTGGCTCGTCACGTGGTACAGCGCGTATCCGCGCGGGATACGCTGCGGGTAATAGTAGCGGGAGGCGAGCTGGTACAGCGTCCCGTAGCCCGACTGCTTTTCCCACCACGGGCGGCGCTGCATCGTGATGTCGTTTGCATTCCCATCGCTCCACGCTGTGGCGTCGGCGTGCCGCGGCACATTCTGCAACAAGAGATGGACGGAGTGGCGCGCCGCATACAGAGTCCGCAGCTCGGAGTACAGACCCCGGACGTAGCGCCCGATCCCACCCGACAGATGGTCGTTGACCAGAAGAATGCTCATCGATGATGATGAATCATGTCCCGAAGCTAGTTATACTGGGACCTCGATGCACGTCGTAGTCGCGTCCCATCATCGGCTCCCGGTCGAAGGTTATGGCGGACCGCAGCGCGTCGTCGTCGCGCTGGTGCGCGGGCTCGCGGCACTCGGTCATCGCGTCACGATTCTCGCGCAACCCGGGACGAAACTGCGCGAGGCGACGAAGATCGTGGACGTCGCGCCGCGGCTGCTCAAGGACTCCGGCGTCGATCTCAACCGCTTCATCCCCGACGGCGCCGACATCCTGCACGCGCATTTCCCCATGAAGAAGGGGCCGAAGGATCTCCCCTTCGTGCAAACGCTGCACGGCAACTGGAAGCCCGACACGCCCCTCCCGCCGAACACGATCTTTCTTTCCCGCGACCACGCCAAACGACACGGCAGCACGATCTTCGTGTACAACGGGCTCGACCCCGCCGAATACATCTTCCGCGGCCGTAAGGAGCAGTGGGACCTGTTTCTCGGAAAACTGCACAGCGACCGCGGTTACCAGTGGGCGGTCGACGCCGCGAAGCGCACAGGGCGCCGGCTGATCATCGCCGGCGGCTGGCGGCCAACCTTTACGGGCGGCATCAAGTACGTCGGCGAGGTCGGTGGCAGGCGCAAAGCGGTGCTGCTCGCCCGCGCCCGCTGTCTGTGGATGCCGGCGCAGTGGGACGAGCCGTTCGGGTTGCCGACCATCGAGGCGCTGTTCTCGGGCACTCCCGTGCTCGGGACGCGGCGCGGCGCGCTCCCCGAAATCGTGACGCCGGCGGTGGGCGTGTTGCGCGACACGCTCGACGAGCTGATCACGGCGGGGGAGAAGGTGACGACGCTCGATCCACGGGCGTGCCGTGAGCGCGCCGAGCGGCACTTCACCCACCTGGTGATGGCGGAAGCCTACGTGCGCATGTACCAGCAGATGCTGCAGAAGGGCGAGCTGAAATAGACCGCCCGCTGCAGCGCGTCCTCATCGTCGCGGCGCTGCTGCGCCTGCTCGCGGCCGTATTCAGCCAGGGATTCCTCGCCACCGACGACCATCACGTCGTCGTCAACGCGGCCGATCAGATCGCCAGCGGTACGCCACTGGCGACGACCTACGCGCGCTCGGTGCTGTTTCCGGGGGTCATCGGCGCCATCATGGCGTTGGGCCGCGGCATCGGGATACACGATCCCGGCCACGAGATGCTGCTGGTGCGCCTCATCCAGGCCGCGTATTCGCTGCTCGCCGTCTACTTCGTGTACCGCATGCTGGAGCGCTCGCTCGGCAAGGACAGCGCGTTGCTCGGCGGCTTCCTTGCGGCGGCCTTCTTCGCGATGGCGGTCACCGCGGTGCATCAGCTCGAGGAGTCGATCTGCCAGGTGCCGCTCCTGGCGGCGTGCTGGTGGTGGCAACGCACTGAAGACGGCGATCAGCCGTCAGCCGTCTGGGGCGCATTGGCCGGTGCGGCTCTCGGCACCGCCCTGATCCTGCGCTTTCCTTTGATAGCCTTTGCCGCCGCCTTCGTCGTACTGACCCTGTTCCGCCCAGCGGCGAGAAGCGCGAAGCTCGCGTTCATGGGCGGCCTTGCATGCGTGATCGTGCTGCAGGGCTTCAGCAATGCGGTGGTGAACGATCAGTGGGGATACTCGTTCATCCACCGGCTCGGAGCGATGCTGCATCCGCAACGGATGGCCGTGGAGTCCGACGGATTCCCCAGCGCCCCGCCATGGCACTACATTCTCACGCTGCTCGCGGCCCTTATTCCTCCTGCATCGATCCTGTTGCTTGCGGCAGCGGTCGCGGGCGGGAGGCAGCTGTCCCTGCTCGGCATCCCGACGCTCGCGTTTTTCGTGAGCCATAGCGTGATCGCGAACAAGCAGGAACGGTTTCTGCTGCCGATTCTGCCGATCCTCTTCATCCTCATCGTCGCGGGACTTCCCTGGCTGGCGGCGCGCATCACGATTCGCCGGGCCTATCGCGGCATGTGGTGGTACTTCTGGATCGTGAACGCCGCGTTGCTGATCGTGCTGACGTTCAGTTTCACCAAGCAGGACCGCGTCGCGCCGTTGCTGTACGTGTACCGGCGGCACGACGCGACGGGTGTCCTCATTGCGCAGTACAACCAGACGTTTCGGGTCCCCGACTACTATCTGGGGCGACCGAAACCGGCGCTGCTGGTGCTGCAACAGCGCGATGAGGTACCGGTGAGCGGCTTTGCCATCAATTACGTGGTGTTGTACAGCGACTCACTGGCGGCGGACCGCGCGTTTCTGGAAGGCGCACTACACCAGCGGCTGACGCTGCTGACGGTCATCACCCCGAGTCTCGCGGACCGGCTCGCCCACGCCGTCAACCCGCGTCACAACAAGGCCCGGAACGCCGCCGTCTACACGACTTTGTAATTGCGAAATTCGAAGACGCGCGCGCCCGTCAGCCGCTCGATCCAGTCGGAGATGTAGAGACGGAGATGGCTGAGCTTGAGGTCGCGAGGGCCGACCACTCGCTCGGGGTCGTGGGCGCGCTCGCGAATCCATTCCGCGGCCGCGCGGGGATGCGTGCCCGTGAACGGCTTCAGGAGCGGGATCCAATCGAGGTGACCCGCGCCTTTCAGCTCCTGCTCGAGCCGCTGCTTGGCCCAGGGATAAATCGTCCTCGAGATCTCGCGCTTTTGCCGGATCGCCGCGGCCGGTCGCGCCCAGCCGTAATGGAACATCTCCGCATCCGTGGGGCGCGCGCGAATTTTCCGGTACTCCGGCCCGACGCGAAAGCCTTGCGCGCCCTGAAAGGCACGGATGTCCCTGCCGAGGCGAACGCAGCGCACTTCCCGCCGATACCAACGCCGGTTCGTCGCGATACAGTCGAACCCGCCGTAGAAATGGAGATATTTCACCAACAGGCCTTCGATGTGGCTCTCCTTGTCCCATTCGGCGACTTTCTCCTTGAGCAGGCGCGCGCCACGCTCGTGCAGGACTTCGTCCGCCTGGATGTAGATGCCCCAGGTGCCGCGGCACGCCTCCATCGCGCGCTGCGTTTCGCTGGAGATCATCCGATTGCCTTTGCTGAAGTCCCACACCGTGTCGAGAATGCGGACGCGCGGGTCATCGATCGCGGCCACGAGGTCGCGGGTGTCGTCTTCCGATCGCCCGACGTTGACGACGACTTCATCGCACACCTCGAGCACCGAGCGAATCGCGGGGACGATGGGGAAGTCGATTTTGACGGCGTTGCGAACGAGGGTGAAGCCCGAAAGCATGTCAGGTCCGGAACTGAAGGTTGTACAGGCGCCGATACAGGCCGTCGGCGGCGAGCAGATGGTCGTGACTGCCCCGCTCCACGATGCGCCCTTCCGCCAGCACGACGATGAAGTCGGCGTGCTGCACGGTCGCAAGACGATGCGCGATGACGAACACGGTGCGGTGCGCCATCAGGCGGTCGATCGCCTCCTGCACCAGCCGCTCCGATTCGGTATCGAGCGCGCTGGTCGCTTCGTCGAGAATCAGGATCGGGGGATCGCGCAGCAGCGCGCGGGCGATCGCAACCCGCTGGCGCTGGCCGCCGCTCAGCCGTGTGCCCCGCTCGCCCAGCAGCGTGTGGTAGGTCTCCGGCAGCCGCATGATGAATTCGTCGGCATTGGCCGCGCGCGCCGCGGCGCGCACCTGATCCAGCGGCACGTCCTTCAGGCCGTAGGCGATGTTCGCGAGCACGGTGTCGTTCAGCAAGACGGTTTCCTGCGACACGATGCCCATCAAGCGCCGCAGCGAGGTGCGGGTGTAGCTCGTCAGCGGCACTCCGTCCATCACGATCTCGCCGCGTGTCGGCTCATAGAACCGCGGCAGGAGATCGACCAGCGTCGTCTTGCCGGCGCCCGACGGGCCGACGATCGCGACGACCTGCCCGCGCTCCACTTCGAGATCCACGTCGCGCAGCACCGCTTCCGACGCTTCGTACTCGAACGACACGCCGCGGAACTCGATCCGCTCGTTGAACTCCGCCGTGGTCTCCCCCGGCTTGTCGCCTTCGGCCGACGGCAGGTCGAGCACTTCGAACACGCGCTCGGCCGACGCGACGGCGGCGGTCATGATCGCCGGGTAGTTCGACACCGACTTGATCGGCGACATCAGCCGCAGGCTCACGGCGAGGAACGTGATCAGCACCGCGGGATCGAGGGTCGCGACCGTGCCGAGCGCGAGCCGCGTCCCCACGACGAGGATGAGCACCAGCATGACCCCGCCGAAGACTTCGCTCACCGGACTGGTGAGGCTGGAATAGCGCTGCGCGCGCAGCACGCGCTTGCGGTAGCGCTCGGCCAGCTCGCGGAAGCGTCCCAGCTCGAACGCCTCCGCGACGTACGCCCGCACCAGCTTCGCCGACGCGATCATCTCGCCGACGTGACTGGTGACTTCGCCGCGCTCGGCGGCCAGCTCGCGCGAGCGGCGCCGCAGGCGGTTGATCATCGGCCGGATGATGAGGAGCAGGACCGGGGCGAGCAGCAGCGAGAGCAGCGCCAGCCGCACCGACAGGCCGAACAGGATGACGACGTAGACGATGATGACCACGACGTTCTGCAGCAGCGACGCCAGCGCCGCGCTGACGGCGGTCTTGACCTGATCGGTGTCGCTGATGATGCGGGCGATGATCTGGCCGCCGCGGGTGCGCTGGAAATAGCCGAGCGGCAGCGTCTGGAGGTGCCGGAACAGCCGGATGCGCAGGTCGCGGACGACGCCTTCCTGAATCGCCACGCTGCCGAGCGAAGAGAGGTACTGCGTGAGGTTCTTCAGCAGCAGCGCGACGAGCAGCACGATGACGACGTTGCGCAGCGCGATGTCCGGCGTCCCCGCCTGCAGCAACGGCCCGGCGATCTTGTTGAGCACGGCCTCGACGTGCGAGCCGCCCTCGGCGGGCAGCGCGGCGTCGCCGAACAGCGTGCGCAGGAACGGGATCAGCAGCACGAAGGTGAAGCCGTCGAGCACCGACGACACCACCGTCGCCCCGATCGTGGCGGCGAACAGCGAGGTGTAGGGCCGCAGCAGCGACAGCAGTCGAGCGCCGCGGCCCATTAGCGCGAGCGACGCGGCGTCAGCAACGCGACGGGCAGAATCATTTCCTCCGGCGTCGCCCCGCCATGCAGGAAGGCGCCGCGATAGCGCGCCTGGTATTCGCGCAGCTTGGTCGGATACACGAAGAAGCGGTCGCCGGTCGCCAGCAGCAGCCGCACGCCGAGGCCTTTCGCCGGCAGCCCAAAGGCCTTCAGGTCTTCGACCATGATCGCGGCCTCGGGGTCCTCGGACCGGAGGTCTTCACCGAACTTGTAGCGCAGGTTGGCGGTCGCGTCGCGCTTGGCGAACACCGTCGCCGGCGTCTCGCAGTGGATCGAGCCGTGATCGGTGGTCAGCAGCACCGGGACGTTGCGCCGCTCCGCCTCTTCGAGTGCCGCGAGCACGGGCGAGCGCTCGAACCACGTCCGTGTGAGGCCGCGCAGCGCATCGGCGTCGCGCGCGACTTCATAGAGGATCGCGTTTTCGGAGCGGCCGTGCGTCAGCTGATCGATGAAGTTGAAGACGAGCGCGGTCACGCCGGGCTGCGCCAGGTGCGCCGGCAGGCGCCGCAGCAGATCCTGGCCGTCCGCGGCGGTGAACAGCTTCTCGTAGCGCACGGGGACGTTTTCGCCCACCAGCTCGCGCAGCTGCTCGGTCAGCAGCTCGGCCTCGTGGGCGTTCAGGCTCTCCTCATCGGTCGGCGCGCCCCACCACTCCGGATGGCGCGCCGCGATCTCCATCGGGAACAGGCCGCTGAAGATCGCGTTGCGGGAGAACGGCGTCGCGGTCGGCAGGATGCTGTAGTAGTGCGATTCCTCCAGGTCGAAGAGCGGCGTGATCAAATCGCGCAGCACCTCCCACTGATCGAGCCGCAGGCAGTCGATCACGATGAACACGACCCGGCCGGTGCGCTTCAGCGCGGGCACGAGAAACTCCGCGCCCACGTCCACCGACAGCGGCGGCCGGTCGCGCTCGGGATCGGCGAGCCAGCGCGGGTAGTTCCTGGTGATGAAGCCCTGGAAGTCCTTCCGTAAGCTGTCCTTCAGATTGCGCAGCGCTTCGGAGAGTCCGGGCTCGCCGCCCGCGGCGAGCCGCACCTCCCAGCGCGCCAGCTCGGCGACCAGCTCGCTCCATTCGCGCCACGCGAGGTTCGCGCCGCGGCGGCCCTCGAGCTCGCGAAAGCGCGTGACGAAGTCGCGCGCCAGCCGCTGCTGGCGGATGCGGTCGCCTTCGAGCAGGCGCGTGACGACCGACAGCACCTGGCGCGGATGCACCGGCTTCACGAGGTAGTCGTCGATCTCGATGCCGATCGCGTCGCGCAGCAGCCCGTCGTCCTCGCTCTGCGTGACCATCACGACGGCCATGGCGGGGTCGATGGCGCGGATCTCGGGGATCAGCTCCAGGCCGCGGCGGCCGGGCATCTGCTCGTCGAGCAGCACGACGCTGTAGGGCTGGCGCCGCAGCATGGCGAGCGCGTCGTCGCCGTGCGCCGCCTGCGCCACCGCGAATCCCTGCTGCTCCAGAAAGCGGCGGTGCGCGGCGAGCCCGTCGACTTCGTCGTCAATCCAGAGAATACTTTTCGGTCGCGGCATCTTTCGAGACAAGCTAGTCCCGCTGGCGAAGCCGGGCAACGCGCGACTACATTGGCCGCGTGTTGCGAGTCCTGTGCGTCCGGTTCAGCTCCATCGGCGATGTCCTCCTCACCACTCCCCTCGTGCGCGCGTTACACCGCCGCCATCCCGAAGCCGAGCTGTACTTCGTCACCAAGCGCGCGATGGCGCCGCTCGTGATCGAGAACCCCCATCTCACGGACGTCATCGCGCTCGAGCCCGGGGAACGGATCACCGATCTCGCGCGCCGCCTGCGCGCGATCGGGCCCACCCATGGGCTCGATCTGCACGGCAGTCTCCGCAGCGCCGCGCTGCGCTGGCTCGTGCCGTGCCGCTGGTCCGGGTATTCGAAACGCAAACTCGCCCGCACCACGTTGATCTCCACCAAAATCAATCTGTACGGCAAGCACGTGCCGGTTCCGGAGCGGTACTTCGAAGCCGCCCGCGCGCTCGACGTGGCGCCGGATGGTGGACCGCCGGAGTTCTTTCTCGCGCCCGCGGCGCGGGCGCACATGACGCACTGGCTGCCGGCAGTCGGGGGGGGGCTCGAGCAACAGCGGTTCGCCGTGATTGCGCCCGGTGCCGCCCATGCGACCAAGCGCTGGCCGCTGCGCCACTGGCAAACGCTGACGGAGCGGCTGCGGCAGCTCGGCTACGGCATCGTCGCCGTCGGCGGGCCGGAGGACCGTGAGCTCGTGAACGAACTTGGCTCGGGCGTCGTCAACGTCGCGGGAGAATTCACGCTGCAGGAAACCGGGGCGTGCCTCGCGCGCGCGTCCGTCGTCGTGTCCGGCGATACCGGCGTGATGCACATGGCGACGGGCGTGGGCGCCCGGGTCGTCGCGCTGTTCGGGCCAACCGTCGAGCCGTTCGGCTTCTTTCCGTACGCGAACGGCGCCGTCGTCCTGGAGCGCGATCTGTCGTGCCGTCCCTGCTCGGCGATGGGGACGGAGCGCTGCCCGCTCGGCCACCATCGCTGTCTGGAGGACATCCTGCCGGATCAGGTGGCTGCCGCCGTGCAGCGGCTCGTCGCGTGAGCACGCCCGCCGAGGAGCGGCTCGTCACGCTCATCGCCGAGTCGGCGCGCGGGCCGCAGCGCGAGGGCCTGTTCGCGCTGTGGCTCATGGTGCGCGCGGCCGAGGCGTTGCTGCCGCCCTCGCCCGTGAGCGCGAAGAACCACCGCCGCCGGCTGCAGGCCATCGAGACCCGCCTCGGCAGCCTGGCCCTCCCCGCCCCGCTCAAGCGCGCGCTCGTCGCGGCGCGGCAGCACCTCGAGACGGCCACCCCCAACGCCGCGGCGCTGGTGCTCAGCCAGCTCACCGCGCCGGCGCGTGACGTACTCGGCGTGGAGGCCGCGGATGCGGTCACCGTTGCAGCACGCAGCGCCAGATTGCATTTATAGACTATGGCTCCCCCTTCCCCCGCCCGCCGCTTCGAAAAACGTGCCTCGCTCGACAACCTCGTAGAGCGGGTGGACGCGCAGCGCCCCGGCGAGATCACCGGCGACACGATCCCGACCGGATTCGGCTCGCTCGACAAGCTGCTCGGTGGCGGATTGCGCAGGCGCGACCTGATTCTGTTGGGCGGCGATATCGGCAGCGGCAAATCGGCGCTCGCGCTGGGGATCGCGCTCCGCGTCGCGCAGCAATCGCTGGGCGTCGCCTACCTGTCGGGGGAGATGAATGAAGAACGGCTCATGGAGCGCGCGCTCGCGATCGAGGGCAAAGTCGCGGTCGACGAGCTGCGGGCCGCCAAGCTGAGCGACCAGACCCGCGCCGGTATCGGCGGCGCCGCGGTACGGCTGCGCGGTCTGCCGCTCACGCTCTTGCCGCTCGCGGGCGAGGATTTCGAGACCGCCTTCGAGCGACTCGACCCGCTGCGCCAGGTGGGGCTCGTCGTCGTCGACTATCTCCAGCTCGTGCCGCCACCGAAGGCGCGCACGACGCAGGACGAGGACACGGCGCTGGTGTTAAGGCATCTCAAGGCGCTGGCGCTCGCGCGCGAGGTGGCGCTCCTCGTGGTCGCGCAATTGCCGCGCTTCCAGGCCGAGCGTGACGATCAGCGGCCGACCCTCGACGACTACGGTGTGTTCGGCGCGCCGAAACAACACGCCGATGTGATCCTTTCCGTGTTCCGAGAGGAGATGTACCGGCCCGGTGGCGGCGTGGAGGGGGCCACCGAGCTGATCGTGGCGAAGAACCGCAATGGTCCGACCGGCTTCGTGGACCTGTACTTCTATCGCCGCTGGATGCGGTTCGAGGATATGCTGGACCCCGACCGGTAGGGACACGCCATAGGCGTGCCGTACGGGCACGACATGTCGTGCCCCTACCGTTTCGTGGAATCCGTCGGAATCACGCCGATCATCGTATAGGTCGTGCCCGGCCCACCCACGTTCGGCCGCAACGTCAGCCACAGCGGCCGCTTGTTCTGCTCCGCGTAGATCGTGACGGTGCCGCTGCGATCACTGACCGTGCGCCTCACGTCCCAGTGATTCAGCGGCAGCGCCTGCAGGAACCACGTCGCCACAGTCGTCACCGAATCGGGCGATGACATGACGAGTTGAGCCGCCTCCTCGCCTGCCGAGACGCTGACCATCGAGGAGCGCGGATAGGCGAGCGTGCCGCTCAGCGCCTGGCCGGCGCGGTGCCGGGTCTGCTCGGGATTCTCCCCGGGGCGCTCGCAGGCGGCGAGCAACACGACGATGACGATGAAACGGGCGGCGCGCGGCATGGGCGCGGGAATGCTACCTGTGGCGCTCTCACGCGGTCAAGTTGTAAGTTGCAGGCTGCCAGACCTCAGAGGAGTTGCGAAGACGCCGAAGTTGCGAAGTGGCTGCAAGCGGGGAGCTGCCAGTGGCTGGTCATAGCAAGTGGAAGCAGATCAAACGGAAGAAGGCGGTCACCGATCAGAAGCGGGGCGCCGTGTTCACGCGTCTCATCCGCGAAATCACGATCGCCGCGAAGCAGGGCGGCGGCGATCCGGGCGGCAACGCGCGGCTCCGCACCGCGATCGACGCCGCCAAAGCGGAAAACATGCCGGCCGACAACATCGACCGCGCGATCAAGAAGGGCACCGGTGAGCTGGAAGGCGTGACCTACGAAGAGGTCACGTACGAAGGATACGGTCCCGGTGGTGCCGCGCTGCTGATCCAGGCGACGACCGACAATCCCAACCGCACCGTGGCCGAGATCCGTAACGTTTTCCAGCGCCACGGAGCCAACCTGGCCGCGACCAACGCCGTCGCCTGGATGTTCGATCGCAAGGGGCAGATCGTCGTCGACGCGAAAGCGAGCGAGGACGCGACGATGGAAGCCGCGCTCGACGCCGGTGCGGAGGATATGGAGAAAGAGGGGGACATCTACCTCATCACGACGCCGCCCACCCAGCTCCACGCGATCGATCAGGCGCTGCGGACCAGACAGCTGCCGGTGCAGAGCGCGGAGATCGCGCTGGTTCCCAAGAACACCGTGAAAGTCGAGGGCAGCGACGCCAAGCGCCTGCTGCAGCTCGTCGAGGGCCTCGAGGAGATGGACGACGTCGCGAAGGTGTTTTCCAACTTCGACATCGACGCCGAGGCGATGGCGGCGGTGACGGGATGACGTGAGGGTCCTGGGCGTCGACCCCGGCACCGCGATCACGGGCTACGGCGTGATCGAGACGGGGAATGGGAACCGAACCCCCCGGTTGGGCCGACTCATCGAATGCGGTGTTTTTCGCTTCGGACGCAACAATTCCCTGCCCCATCGTCTCGCAGAGCTTCACCACGAAATCGCGCAGCTCATTCGGCGTCACCAGCCATCCGTGCTCGCCCTGGAGGACGCCTTCTATCATAAGAACGTGCGTACCACCCTCGTGCTCGGCCATGCACGGGGGGTGATCCTGCTGGCCGCGGAACAAGAGGGCCTGGAAATCGCCCAGTATCCACCTGCCATGATCAAAAAGACGGTAGTCGGCGCCGGCGGAGCCCAGAAGTCGCAAGTCGCGACGATGGTGGCTCGGTTGCTGCGGCTCAAGCACGCGCCCAAACCGTCAGATGCTGCCGACGGTGTCGCGGTGGCCCTGACCTACATTCTGCGGTCATGATCGCGCATGTTCGCGGCCGTCTGGCCGCCAAGTCCGCCGACCGCGTCGTCGTCGAGACGCCGGGCGGCGTCGGGTACGAAGTCGTCGTGCCGCTCGGCGTCATGGAGCGGCTCCCCGCCAGCGGAGCCGAAATCACGCTCGCCACGGAGCTGGTGGTGCGCGAAGACGGCTGGGCCCTGTACGGCTTTCTCGACGACGCGGAGCGGCGTTTCTTCCAGCGGCTGACCAGCGTGAGCGGTGTCGGTCCCAAGATCGGCATCGCCCTGCTCTCGGCGCTCGGGGTCGAGCGGGGCGCGCGCGCGCTGCGGGAGAAGAACATCGCGCTGCTTTCATCCGTCAGCGGCATCGGCCGCAAGACCGCCGAGCGGCTGGCACTCGAGCTGGGAGAGAAGGTGGAGGAGTTTACGGAGACCCCATCCGTGGCCGTCCCGGTTGGCGCCGAGGCGGCGCTCAAGGCGCTGGAGCGGCTCGGTTATGGAACGGCGGAGGCCGATCGGGCCGTGCGGCAGGTGCTTGCCGGGAATGGGACGGAAGAAACCGAGGCGCTCGTGCGGCGTGCACTGCAGATACTCACCACCCGATGACCGCCATCCCCGCTGAGGTGACCGCGGAATGGATCTGCACGCGCTGCGGGTCCACGAACCGGCGGCTCGTGCCCGCCGGCGTCACGCGGGCGGAGGATGTGTGCCTCCAGTGTCATACGCCGCACCAGATCGAGCAGGATAAACGGCCGGTCCGCTGGCTGGCGCGGGCGAAGCAGCGATAATGGCGCGCGCCGAAATCACGACGCCTGAGGCGCTCGAGAGCGAGCGGTTGACCGACGCGGCGCTGCGGCCGTCGCGGCTGGACGAGTTCGTCGGCCAGGCCAAGGTCAAGGAGTCGCTGCAGATCGCGATCGACGCGGCGAAGCAGCGCAAGGAGCCGCTCGATCACACGCTGTTCTTCGGCCCGCCCGGCCTCGGCAAGACGACGCTCGCGCTGCTGATGGCCAAAGAATTGGGCGTCAGCATCCGTACCACCTCCGGTCCCGTGCTCGAGCGGCCCGGTGATCTCGTGGGGATGCTCACCTCGCTCAAGGCGGGCGACATCTTCTTTATAGATGAAGTGCACCGCCTGCGGCCGGCGCTGGAAGAGTTCCTGTACCCGGCGATGGAGGAATTCCGGGTCGACGTGCGCATCGCCGACGGCCCGCACGCCCAGACGCTGCCGATGCAGCTGGAGCGCTTCACGCTGATCGGCGCCACGACGCGGTTCGGGCTGCTCACCCCGCCGCTGCGCGCGCGCTTCGGCCTGGTCGAACGCCTCCACTACTATCCGCCCGATGATCTCGTCCAGATCATCATCCGCTCCGCCGGCATCCTCGGCGTCGGCGCCGACGCGGCGGGCGTCGCGGAGATCGCCCGCCGCAGCCGGGGCACGCCGCGTGTGGCGAACCGGCTCCTCAAACGCGTGCGCGATTACGCGCAGGTGCGTGCGGGCGGCAAAATCACCGCGGCCGTGGCCGGCGAGGCGCTGAAGCGGCTCGACGTAGACGAGTTCGGGCTCGACGACATGGACGCCCGCATCCTCAAGGCGATCATCGAGATGTTCGAGGGCGGTCCCGTCGGCGTGCAGACGGTCGCCGCGGCGGTCGGTGAGGATCCGGGGACGCTCGAGGAGGTCTACGAGCCGTTCCTGATGCAGCAAGGCTTTCTCGCCCGTACGCCGCGCGGCCGCGTCGCGACGCCCGCAGCCTACCGGCACTTTGGATTTGTCCCACCGAAATCGGCGGAGCAGGCGAGTATCTTCGACGGCTAGTGCACCGCCTCTCCGATTTCGACTACGCACTCCCCCCGGAGCAGATCGCCCAGCATCCGCTCGCTGATCGCTCCGCGAGCCGGCTCCTCGTGCTCGATCGCGCAACGGGTACGACGCGGCACCTCCACTTTCGCGACCTGCTGGAGCTGATCCCCCCGGGCGATCTGCTCGTCATCAACACGTCGCGCGTCATCCCGGCACGGTTACACGGGAAACGGGAAACGGGAAACGTTGCCGAGCTTCTCTTGGTGCGGGAGCTCCAGGACGGTTCATGGCTGGCCATGGGGCACCCCGGCGGCAAGCTGAAGCCCAGCCGCCGAGTCGCGTTCGGCGACGATAGCGCTGTCGAGATTCTCGAGATGCTGGGCGGAGGACTGCGACGCGTGCGGTTCGTGGGCAAGCTCGATGCGCGCGCGACGCTCGCGAAATACGGCGAGGTTCCGTTGCCGCCGTACATCCGTCGCACACCGACGGCGGCCGACCAGGAGCGGTATCAGACCGTGTACGCCACGCACGATGGCAGCGTCGCAGCGCCCACGGCGGGCCTCCATTTCACCACGGAGCTGCTGGCGCAGATCCACGAGCGCCGCACGCTGGTCACGGCGCTGGATCTGCACGTGGGACCGGGCACGTTCAAGCCGGTCGAGACCGACGACCTCGATAAGCACACGATGCACCCCGAGCCGTACGAGATTTCCCCGGGCGCGGCGAGCGGCATCAACCACAACCGCGGCAAGGTGTGGGCGGTGGGAACGACTGTGGTGCGAGCGCTCGAGTCAGCCGCTGACTCGCACGGTCAAGTGCGCGCCGGCGCGGCTGAAACGAGTCTCTTCATCCGCCCGCCGTACGATTTCAAGATCGTAAACCACTTGATCACGAACTTTCACCTGCCCCGCTCCACGCTGCTGATGCTCGTGTGCGCGTGGGGTGGATACGAGCGCGTCATGGCGGCGTATCGCGAGGCGGTGCAGAAAGGATATCGGTTCTATAGTTATGGCGATGCGATGCTGCTCATCTAGCTGATGTTCGATTTCTGGATCGACGGCCAGTCGGGCGCCGCGCGCTCCGGCTCGCTGACGCTGCCGCACGGCACCGTCGAGACGCCCGTTTTCATGCCGGTCGGCACGCAGGCAACCGTGCGCACGCTCTCGCCCGCCGATCTCAAGGCCGTCGGCGCGCAGATCGTGCTCGCCAACACCTATCACCTGCACGTGCGCCCCGGTGAAGACGTGATCGCGCAGCTCGGCGGTCTCCACAAGTTCATGGCGTGGGAGCGGCCGCTGCTCACCGACTCGGGCGGCTTTCAGGTCTTCTCGCTGGAAGGCTTCCGCCGCGTGGATGAGGACGGGGTCGAGTTTCAGAGTCACGTCGACGGCGGCCGCCGCAAGCTGACACCCGAGACCGCCATCGACATCCAGGCAAAACTCGGCTCGGACATCACGATGGCGTTCGATCACGTCATTCCCGGCGGCGCGGACGAAGCGACGGCACGCGATGCGCTTGACCGGACGCTGCGGTGGCTCGCGCGCTGCAAGAAGCGGCACGATGAGCTGAAGACCAACGAGCAGACGCTGTGGCCCATCATCCAGGGTGGGACGCTGCCTGCGCTCAGGACGGAGAGCCTCGATCGCATCCTGGAATTGGGTCCCTGGACCGGCATCGCCATTGGCGGCCTCTCCGTGGGCGAGCCCAAAGACAAGATGTACGCCACGATCGACGTGCTGGAAGCGCGTCTGCCCGCCACCCTTCCCCGTTATCTTATGGGCGTCGGGTTTCCGCCGGATCTCGTCGCGGCAGTGGAGCGAGGCGTCGACATGTTCGACTGCGTGGCGCCCACGCGCGGCGGGCGCAACGGCTCGGCATTCACCCCAGAGGGCACGCTGAACATCCGCAACGCCGCGTTCCGCACCGACGACGGTCCGCTGGATCCGAGCTGCGATTGTGAGACCTGCACGACGTATTCCCGCGGCTACTTGCGCCATCTGTTCGTCGCGGGCGAGCTGCTGGGACTACGGCTGTTGTCGCTGCACAACGTTCGGTACCTGATCCGTCTCGCCGCGGAGATGCGCGCCGCCATTCAGCGCGGCGGCGCTGCCTTCGCAATCTGGGCGGACGACTGGCGCCGCCGCTATCAACACACAGGAGTCGCATGACCATCGCACCATTGCTGTTGCTGGTGTTCACCCCGTCGGGCCAGGGCGGCCTCGGGCTCAGCGGGTTCGTCATTCAGATCGGCCTGTTCATCGCGATCTTCTACTTCCTCGTGATCCGGCCGCAGAAGCGGCAGCGCGAGCAGCACGACACGCTGCTCAAGTCGCTGCAGCGCGGCGATCAAGTCGTGACCACCAGCGGCATCGTCGGCGAAGTCGTGCACATCAAGGACGATCAGGTCACGGTGCGGAGCGGCGAGGCGAAGTTCGTGATCCTGCGCAGCGGCATCGCCAGCATCACCAACCGCACGGCCGTCGAGGTGAAGCCGGCGTGACGGTGCGGACGCTGCACGTCCTGGGCTCGCCGGTGCTGCGGCAAAAATCGCCGCCGGTCGCCGCGGTTGACGATGCGGTGCGCCGGCTGGTGGACGATCTGTTCGAGACGATGCGCGCGGCCAAGGGCGTTGGCCTCGCGGCCAATCAAATCGGCGCCGCCCGCCGGGTGGCGGTGGTGGATGTCGGCGAAGAAGACCCGCCGCCGCTCGTGCTGATCAATCCTCAAATCGTGGAGCGTAGCGACGAGGAGGAGACCGCCGAAGAGGGCTGTCTCTCGATCCCCGAGATTTTCGGCGATGTGACGCGATCGGCGCGGGTCGTCGTGGAGGCCCTGGATCAGGAAGGCCGCAAGGTCCGCACGGAGGCGCACGGCTACAAGGCGCGCGCGATCCAGCACGAGATCGACCACCTCGACGGCATCCTGTTTCTCGATCACCTCAGTGCCGTGAAGCGGAATCTCCTGCTCGCGAAGTGGAAAAAGTCGCGCAAGGGAAAGAAGGGATATCTCAAGGAGGTCACGCCGGAGCCGGCGGGTGAACTGTAAGTGCGCGTGGTCTTCTTCGGTACGCCCGAATTCGCAGTGCCCTCGCTGCGCGCGCTGGTCGGTGAAGGGTTCGACGTCGCCGCCGTCGTCACACAACCCGATGCAGCGCAGGGACGCTCCCGTTCTCAGCTGATTCCCCCGCCGGTCAAGGTCGCCGCCGCCTCGGAAGACCTGCTCGTACTGCAGCCGGAAAAGCCGACCGATCCCGCATTTCTCAAACAACTCCGGGACCTGCAGCCCGACATCGGGGTCGTCGTCGCGTACGGCCACATTCTCAAGCCCGAGCTGCTGACGCTGCCGCCGCGCGGCATGGTGAACGTGCATCCGTCCCTGTTGCCCGGCCTGCGCGGCGCGGCGCCGGTCGAGTGGGCCATCATCCGCGGCCACGAAACGACCGGCGTGACGATCATGCAACTGGACGCCGGGATGGACTCCGGGCCGGTGCTGCACCAGATCCCCCACCGCATCGGGTCGGACGTGACGGGCGGGGACCTGTCGGCGCATCTCGCGGAAATGGGCGCGCAGGCGCTGATCGAAACGCTGGCGATGCTCGAGCAGAGCGATCCGCCGCCCCAACCCGTCCCGCAGAACGAGAGCCGCGCGACGTTCGCACCCAAGCTGACGCGCGAGACGGCCCGCATCGATTGGGCGAAGGACGCGCGCGCGATCGGGTGCCTCATCCGCGGGCTCGACCCGCGGCCCGGCGCATGGACGGAGCTGAAGGGTACCGAGATCAAGCTGTTCAGCCCGAAGGTCATGGAGCCGCCGTTTCCCGGCACGGGCGCGCCCGGCCAGGTGCTCTCGGCCCAGGGCTCGCTGGTCATTGCGACGGGGGAGGGGGGCGCCGCGGGCGCCGCCGTCGAAGTCTTTGAGGTGCAACCAGCCGGGAAGGCACGCATGCCGGCCGAGGAATGGCTGCGCGGTGCGCGCCTGCAGCCCGGCGCCAGGTTCTCGTGAGAGCGGCGCTGCCGCGGCTGCACGCGATCACCGATGAGCGTATCGCGCGGCGGTCCGACCTCGACGCGGTCGCGCGCGCCCTGTCGGATGGCGGCGGCAGCGATCTGGCCATTCACGCGCGCGGCCGCGCGCTGACCGGGCTCGAGCATTACGACCTGTCATTCCGTCTTTCCGTCCTGCCGTCGCAGTTATTTGTGAACGACCGTTTGGACATCGCCCTGGCGGTTCCATCGGCCGGTGTCCAGCTCGGTCATGGCAGCCTGCCCGTCAGCGCCGCCCGCGCGCTCAATCCGCTGTGGTGGATCGGCAAGTCGGTTCACGACTTGGACGAAGCGGAAGCCGCAAGGACGGAAGGGGCTGACTATCTTGTTGTAGGGCCGGTGTTCGCGACCGCCTCGCACCCGGGCCATACACCAATGGGCCTGGCGGGGCTCGAGCAGATCGTCGCCGC
>WNFU01000596.1_pt1 | contig 53929 bp, 91 predicted proteins | sample 5400121 | NCBI WGS metagenome assembly WNFU01 (sample SAMN13153360, study PRJNA577476) | soil metagenome | isolation source: 100 cm soil or saprolite under grassland replicate 1 | place: USA:California | collected 2016-06-15 | reverse complement strand
TGTTCGTTTTTTGCCGGTTCGTACTTGCCGTACCTGTCGCACTGGCTGACTACCCGTGGCAGCCTGTTTAACGACGGCGCACAGAGCCTGGGACTGGCTAGCGCATCCCAGGGTGTGATCACGGACATAACGTAGCCCGATGATCGGAAATGCTTCCGATCCTGGCTGAATCTGGTCAACCAGGCTTGCTGGCTATCCAACAAGCCCCCACTACAATCCTGACGGATTTGTACCGTCAGGATTTAGTGTTGGGTGGTTGACGCGTTCAGACATAGTCAACATCGTTACCTCCCTCCTCTCTTTTCGCGCCTACACGAGACAAATATGTGAATTGAAGAAAAAACGGCGAACCATTGGGTGCCAGATTTAACCAGCAGCAAACACATCAGTGGGCTTGAAAAAGCGCCCTCCGCTCATCCTTCACATCTGTCAGTGCTCAGGAAAAGGTTGCGCCTGCTGAGCGGAAATCAAAAATTGCAAAGTTCAATCAGCGAAACCGTGGCCGTTGACCGGAGGAGCGACAGTTACGTCGCCCAGGTCGTCGACAGGCTTCCATTTCTGACTCCAACGGGCTATGCTTGAAGCTTCCCTGCCAAGTGCCAACAATTCTCCTCCTTGAGTGGCGGGCAAAACCAAAAGTGGCAAGATATTTAGCAATACACAAAGACACCTTGCGCAGGAAAGAAAATGAATGTCCATAATCTGTTTCCCTATCGGTGAACATGTCCCAGCTATATAGGAAGCCATCCAAGCTCTGGACATCTCCTCTGGGTATTCACAATCCGCAGAGAGGGACTCAGGGTCAAAAATTGATTCACACATATGAAAACAATGTGGCGAAAAAGGCTTTAATTTCACTTGATGCCCAAACAGCCTGCATTTACCTGCGGCGCTGGGAGAATCACCCATGAATCGAAAAACCCTGCCAGACGTATTTACGTCCAGCACATGCTAGACGTATCTGCGTCCCAATGCAATAAAAATGAATACCCGAACCGGGAAATGGGTCGGAATTCCACTATGCCAGAAGAGGACAGTTGATGGGCAGAAACGCTAGACCCAGACCAAAGGAATTACCGAAAAAGCTTCTCCAAATCCGCAACAGCCTGGAACTATCACAGGATGAAATGCTAAAGGAACTGGGCTTGGCTGAAGAGCTACACCGCAGCGCTGTCTCCGGATATGAATTAGGGACGCGCGAGCCACCTTTGGATGTCCTATTGACCTATGCCCGACTCGCAGGGGTCTGGGTGGACGAGCTCATCGACGACGAACTGAAATTACCAAAGAAATTGCCAGCAAATCGGCGTGGAACGCGATAGAAGCGTCACAGAAGCTTGCAACAAAATAGGGCTCTTCGGCATTTAGGGTTGAAAACGAAAATTCGTACCCTGACACAAAAAAGGGGCATCGCTCAATTTCCGGGGTTTCCGGGCGGGAAATGGCTTCACACTTTCGCACACTTTTGTCGCTTCTACTGTCGCCGACAAATTTTCTGTTTTCGGCAAGTACTTGAGAATGGATGAATTATACGTGTGATAATCAATTTGATTTTCGACACGTGAAATCAAAACTGTAAAGCCATTTTTTGGGTTCAAAGTAGCGAAATTGAGCGATGCCAAAAAAGGCATCGACGTCTGTATTTCCCTTCCTTTGGATTATTTTTGGTAAGTTGGGGCGCCCTCGCGTTCATCAATCCTTTAATCCATCCTCCAAGATCACTTTCATCGGCGAGACAGGTCTCCTTCACGATATTCCGTCTTTCTGAAAAACAGCGCGAGAGGGGCGCATAAAAGACAAAATATGGCGAGGGTGCGGAATTGATCTATAAAAGCGAGCAAAGAAGCCTGCGTCAATAGATTCTCGTAAAGAACTCTGTAGGCTCGCTGTCGGCCAAGCGTGGCCTGCAGTCGCTGAATCTGCCCGCGAAAGGCAGGATTGTAGGACGTGAAATTTGGACCTAAAATTGTTTGATTCGACTGCTCACGACGCGCCAGCAATGTAGTAAGAACCGAGATCCCGACACTGCCACCGAGATTTCTCAGGGCATTGAAGATCGAAGTCGCATAGCCAATTTTGTCATTTCTGATAGTGCTTACGGCAAGCGCCATGAGTGGGGCAGAGATGAAGCCGAAAGCAACTCCATTCCAAAAGCACGGCCACCAAAATGCGGATTGAGCAACCTCCAAATTTACAACACTAAGTAAATAAATTGAGAGAGCAAGTAAGCCAATTCCGCAACCACTGATCAAACGAAGATCTATTTTCCCGATCAGGCGCCCCACGAAGATCGTCGCAATAAGCGCTCCAATGCCGCGGGCTGCGAGCGTTTGGCCGCTCAGCGCCGATGTATAACCCATCAATGATTCCAAAAACATAGGCAACAGCGTAACCGTCGCATAAAAGACCACCCCGCTGACAAAGGTAACAAGCAGCGTTCCAATCGCAAAGTTACGGTCTTTCAAAACGCGCAGATCTACAATGGGGTTCTTTACGCGCAACTGCCACCAGATGAAGCCCCCCAGCATCAGGGCCGCAACAATTATAAGATTTCGAATCAGCGCGGAAGAAAGCCAGTCCGCTTGCTGGCCCCTGTCGAGCGCAATCTGGAGCGCACCCAAGCCGACGACCATCAGGGCAAATCCTACATAGTCAACACGCCTCCGCACAGGTTGAAGGTAAGGCGGATCAGTCACGAATATCTGCGTCATCAATAATGCGAGGATCCCAACCGGAAGGTTAATATAAAAGGCCGCTCTCCATGACCAATTTTCGGTAATCCATCCGCCAACCGACGGTCCCAGGAGAGGGGCAACCATTATGCCAATAGTATAGAGGCACATGCCATGTCCGCGTTTCGCCGGTGGAAAACTCTCCAGCAGCACGGCCTGGGCGCTCGGCTGCAATACGCCGCCACCTATTCCTTGAACCACTCGTGCAAGAATCAAAAAGGGCAGGCTGGGGGCCACGCCGCACAGCATCGACGCGACGGTAAAAATGACGATGGAGGCCAGCATCAATCGCTTTCGCCCAAAAAAAGCGCTCAGCCAACCGGTTGCGAGTAAAACGATCGCGTTAGCAATCAAGTAACTCGTCAAGACCCAGGTCGCCTCGTCGGGGCCTGAAGCAAAAGTCCCCGCGATATGCCTCAATGCAATATTAACAACAGACGCATCCAGGAGCTCCATGAAAGTCGCCAGCATTACAGTGAGGGCAATCAGCCAGGGATTAAATCTTAGCGACCGAAGATCAACAGCGGTGAACCGAGAGTTTGTCATCATGCTTTACCGAACCTTGACCTCCAGTACAACTTGCAACCCGGGCCCCAGCAAATGCGAAACACTATCAAGCGGCTCATCGAATAAAACCTTGACCGGGTTGAACTGCACTGTCTTGACAAAATTCGTGGTGCTGTTTTGAGAAGGGAACAGACTGAAGGCGGAGGCGGTGCCCGCCTGAACACTGTCTACATGGCCTTTGAAGACACGGCCCGGGATTTTGTCTATCCTGATGTAAGCCGGCTGCCCCAACGTGAACAGGCCTGTCTGCGTCTCCTTAAAGTTCGCAACCACGTAGACAGTATCTGAGACGATAGTCATGAGTTCCTGATCAACTTTGACATTGTCGCCTATGTAGAAAGATCTGTGTGTAACACGGCCGGAAATAGGAGACCGAATCTTCGTATAGGATAACTGCAATTCGGCCTCCTTCAGATTTGCCCGGGCCTGTTCGACGGATTCGCCGAGTGAAACTGCCTGCTGCCAGCTAGCCTCGACCTGCTTGGACCAGGAGGAAGCCCCAGCTGAACGCGCTTTTGCCTGACCCACCAGTTCCCTCGCCTGCTTCGCCTGGGCCTCCCCCTGGAGGACTTCGCCACTAGCTGTGGCGGCGGCGGCCTGCGCCACCTCAACTTGAGCCTTGGCAGAAGCAAGTTTGGCGATGGCGCTTTGCGCCGTCGCATTGGCTCGATCCAAGTCCTGCTGTGACACCAGGCCCTGGCCATAAAGGATATTATAACGACGCGCGTCCCCCGAGGCCCGTTTAACTTCGGTGTCGGCAGCAAGGACCTGAGCCTCCGCAGCTTTAACGGCAGCCTGTGCCTGCCAATGACGATCGTTGGCGGCCCTGATCCGAGCGTGCGCGATCCCCAAATCCGCCCGGGCCACACCAACACCAGAAGCCGCCTCATTAACAGCGCCATCAGCTGTAATCCGTGTTTGCTCAACGGCAGCTTGGGCGGCGCGATATCTAGCCTCTGCCGATTGCAACGCAGCCCGCGCATTGTCGCGCCTGGCCTCGAAATCAGCAGAGTCAAGCTCGGCTAGCAAGTCTCCTACTTCGACATGGCTATTATCCTTCACGCGAAGACTAACAACGCTACCAGAAACCCTCGCAGTAATCTGAGTGGCATCCACTCCAATGATTGCATTGTTTGTTGATTCATAAGCCCGCTCATGGAGGTAGTAGCGAAGCCCCAGAGAGAGAACAATCGAAGCCGAAACAACAACCATGAGAAGCCTCAGACGCCGAGGTATGAACGAGAGCTGCTTGCTTGCTTCTTTCTTTTCAATGTAACCAGAGGCTCTCCCCCAATACAGCAAGAAAAGATTTTTGCCCGACCAGCCAACATGACGACTTGTAATGCTATCAGGTTTAATATCCCTATCTACACGGATATGAACAATGTCGCCTGTGGCGACGCCAGATGGGCGGTTGCCCTCCGAATTTCCCGGTAGTAATTTAATTATTTTGGTTCTGCGCATATACTCCGCCGAAAAAGACTATTGAATTCCAGACGACAGAGGATTTTGGCATTGCGCGCAGGCTTTGCGCAGCGCAATCCCCCTGAAGATAAATTTTGAGACGAGTGAACAAGCATCACGGTCTCTTTCTGAAACGCTCTTTGTGGACTTCTTAGATGCGCGTCGTTTGGCGAGGAACACAATATCGAAGTCACGCCAAAAAAACGCGCACCTAAGAAAGGCAAGATGGAATGATTGAGGCTCTCCAGGCTTACAGACATCCAAATATCCGAAAACAGCAGCCTCAAGAACGCTCTGATACAGAAAGCCGGTAAAGGGCAAGGAGAGCTGTAAGGACCCCACGATAAAGCTCCCCCTTCTCCAGCGTGGGGCCCTTACTTCGACATGAATAGATCTGGTTGGTTATAGACCAGCCCGGACGTATTTACGTCAGAAGCAGACTAGACGTATTTACGTCGTTATGCAACCCAAAAATGCAGGTGAGAGTCTGGAGGATGTCAGAATTTGGCTCTTCGGCTTTGAGGGTTGATTTTTGATTTCTGCTGTTTAATGCGAAATCGGCCTTTGAGGTTGACAAACAGCAGCATTGCCGATCCGCAACACATGAGAAAGCGGCTATAAAATAAGGGGCCTCGGCATTTGAGGTTGAAAACTAAATCTTACACTTCGATTCAAAATCGGCATTGGGGGATACGACGCGCCGTATAGCTGTGTATAATTGCATCATAAAGATCGGTGGGCTAAGTGAAGTCATCCTATGCTCGAAAGAGTTCAGAAGGCTATCGCCTTGTAGGGGGATGCAGGTCATTGCGGTCAAGCAAAAGTCCTGCCCGATCTGATCAGCTTTCAACCTTCATTCGAAAATTGAACAAGGGGTGGCAGAGAGGGGTTTTCAACCTCAAATGCCGAAGACCCAGAAATTTTTGCGCGAGAGAAATTCGGCACAATCAAGCTTCAGTGACGGCCAGAGCTTCTAATGTGTAACTATTCCTCCGGCCGAAGTGAAGCGGCTCTCTTATCCCTGCCGCGAAGGTAAGAACTTGGATCGCTATTCAACGTATGCACCGGAGATATTGCAGGAAGCGACTTGACACTCCCACCGCTAGAAGCGGCGGGATTCTTGCTTCACCGCGAACGGCCTGCCGTGGCAGGTCTTACATTCGCTCCACAAGCGTTTCACGTCTCGGTATGCCCTGCCGCGACGAGTATTCTAATTCCTTCGTCTCTAACGTTTTTGGCCGCATTATGATCTCGGTCATGGCGAACTCCACAAGCCGGACAAGTCCAAAAACGATCTGGAAGCGAAAGCTCTTGATTGCGATGACCGCAGTTGGAACACAATTGGGAAGACGGAAACCAGCGGTCAATGTATACGAAGTTTCGATTCCGCCATCTGGCTTTGTATTCGATCTGCCGGAACGTCTCACGGTGCGCGGCGTCGCTGACCGATTTGGCAAGCTTGGTTTTCGACATGCCTTTGAGGTTCAGCGTTTCGCAGGCGATCGTGCTCTTCTCATTGACAACTGAAGTGGAGAACTTATGCGCGAAATCGGCGCGACGGTTGGCGACCTTCTCGTATGCGCGAGACAGCGCGCGGCGGGCCTTTGACCGGTTCGCGCTCCCCTTCTGCTTGCGGGAAAGTCGCCGCTGGCCCCGTTTGGTCTTGCGTTCGGCTTTTCTGAAGAATCGCGGGTTTTCGAAAATGCGGCCATTGGAGTCGGTGGCGAAACGATCAAAGCCCACGTCAATGCCAATCGCCGTTTCAGTTTCAATTGGGGGCTTTGGCAGATCGGGAAGATCGAACTCGGCGACCAGCGAGACATACCATTGGCCGGTCGCATCGCGCTTGAATCTCGCGCTCTTCAGCGGCAAGTCAAGCACCTGAGATTGTCTAACCTTGACCCATCCGATTTTAGGAATATAGACGCGGCCATCTTCAAGTTTGACTCGCTGAGGAATTCGGAACGATTGATGGGCGGAGTGTTTCTTCTTGAATTTTGGGAAACCCGCCCGCTTTTGAAAGAAGTTCTCAAAGGCCCTCTTGCAATCGGCGATGGCTTGCTGCAACAACTGCGAATCGATCTCTTTCAACCACTCGAAACCAGGCTTGCTCTTCAATTCAGTCAATTCAACCGAAATCTCAGACCAGGGGATAGATTTGCCGGTTTGCGTATAAGTCTCTTTACGGCGCTGGAGCGCCCAATTAAAGATGAACCTTCGCGCGCCGGTATAACGAGTAAGCGCCGCCTCTTGTTTGGTGGTGGGATCAAGCCTGAACCTGTAGACCTTTCGTTCCGACATTCAATTTCTAGTGCCCTGCGGGTTGATGTATTTGCCATATCCAGGTCGTGGATAGGCAACAGGGTGTCAACAACGCGGCGCGGCGCGTTGCCTCGCGCCGTTCCAAATTCATCCCACCGCTGGAAGCGGAGGGCTTTCATTGGCTTTTTTGTATGCGGATAGCCGACCAACGGTCGACCAGGTGAATACTAAGGCAAGGTGAGCCGAATACTCTCTCAAAGATAGGAGCTGAGCCCAGATCAAAGAATCGTTTCTTCCTCTTTCGCCGGAGTGTCGCTTCGCGCCGATCGCCGTCAAGTCGCTGCGCTCCGCTCCGCGACTCCTCCGCTCCGCTTCGGCCCTTTGGGTGACTGCGCCCGGCGCTTCGCTAAGAAGTCTGCTCAAGAGGAAGAAAGCAAAAGAAAATCGCCCCTCACCCTGGTGTGACGCAGCAATTCTCGGCGTCGCTCAAATTCGAGATATCCGCTCCGGAAATGGGTTTGCACATCGGAAATTTCCGCCCGGTCAGACGTTTGATTTCGGGATTCCAAAATCAAACTTAGGTAAGGCGACGTTTGGTTTCGGCATGCCGAAATCAAACGTATGGTGCGCTTCCCTGCCCCGGCGATGGGAGTCCTCCATCGTCGCCAGCGGCATCATCAAGAATGACGAGCCTGCAGGCTCGCTGTTTCCGGCGATGGCTCCATCGCCGTTTTCGACGATTGACGCGGCGATCGTCAGATCGGTCCATCCGCGAGCCGCATTGATCAGGCGATTCATGGACTGGTATTCGGCATTCTGAAATCAAACGTCGCCGCGCCGAAGATTGATTTCAGTGAACGTGCTCAGTTTCTCCTACCTTGAACTCGACGCTTACTGGCTGACCGGTGGGCGTGAGCTGGGCGTTGAGCAGGATGGTGCGCGTTTTCGCCCACTCCTTGATCTGTTCGGGCTGGGCGACGCGCGTTGACCGCACGCCCTTAAATCCCGACCACTGTAAAACCTCGATTTCCGCCAGGATTTCCTGATCGGAGCGGTCGAAGGAATAGGAGAATACGAACTCCCTGTTCCAGCCGTCGAGCTTAAAACCACACGGGACGCCTTCCGCGTCCGTCAGTACGAGGAGAGGTTCCGCGCTCTCGGTGATTTCGTAGTTCAAGAAATCACCGGCTTCGCTAGCGCCATTTTGCACGTCGAGCCATGTCATAAGCTCAATTTTGTTTTTTATCACTCTTGCTCCTTTTGCCCGCCTGGAAGGCGTTGATTGTTTGATTGTCGACTATTGGCCTTTCCGGGCTTTGACTGTGTGCTGGTTGGCGCCGGGCAGTCCGGCGTGATTTTGGTTGCCCTCCGGGGCGCCTACTTTCGCGGGCGGCAGGCCGACGACTGCGCGGAAGAGTTCGCTGGGATGCAGCAGTGGCGCACGATCCCGCAGGCGCGCCGCGATGTCAGCGGCTAGGTTCCGCCGGCGCTGGTAGGTTTTGAGGAAGTCGGTGACGACTTTCTCTTCGGCATCGTCACGGACTCTAATTTTGATCTGCAAGTCCGATTTCTTGCCCTCGCCGGAGTCCGGAGATGCAACCAGCCCACAAATGGTACGGATCAGGGCCGAGACGGTATCGGGCTCGGTCTCTCGCATGCGCTCGACGATCCGCTCGGCGTGCTGCGCGTGGTTTGCGAATTTAGTGATCTTTTGCGCCGCCGCGACAGCCGCCTCGTATTCGGCGGCTGTCACGCGGGCGCGGAGTTGTTTGCTCATATCTGGCGGTAGCCGGTGTTGGACATGGACGTAGCGCCCTGGGGCCTGCCGGGAATGACTACATCTCGCTGACGACAAACGCGGCTGGGAAGCCTTTCCGGTGGTGGGTATTCACCCACACTCGGCCTGCCAGCAGGAGTTGGCGGACCGTCGGCGACACGACGAGGTTGCGGCCGCCGAAGCGAATGACATCCCAATCGCGGACGCCGTCGAGATCATCTGTGAGGCAGCGCCGATAGCCCCACACGTTAGCCCATCCGTCCGGCATCCCATGCAAAAAGGCGCTGTCTCCGTCGACCTCCAGGTATGGAGATCCGCTAACCGGTCGCGGGTCGTCGTTGCCTTGAGTCTCCGGCCGGCTCAGTCGGAGAGCGCGAAAACTCTCGTGGTCAGGGATGTGGCTGCTGTGCAAAATCCCAATCACTGTTACGTCGGCCATCTCAATCTCCTATGCGCCTCTGACGCTCGGCATGGCGCCATTCGGGCGGGATTGCCCAATGGAGCCACGCTCAGGCGAGCATGGAAAGAAAACTCATCATTACTCGGCGTATCCCCACTCGGTCATCTGGCCTGCGTAGTAGGTCACCCGGTATTTGCGGCCGTCAGGCGTGTGGTAGGTGTCTGTGACCTCCGGCCCCGTCGTGCGGCCACGGGTCGAGCGGACGACTTGAGACACGGCGATGATTTCCTCCGGCGTCCTGGCTTTGCGGAACGCCGGAAGCAGTGATTTCGCCACGTCCGCGTTGAGGGTGGCAAGAAACTGTTCGGGGCCACGCAGGGGGCGAGTCTTCCCGTCGGGGCCGGTCGCCTGGTACCAAGGATGGCCAGTTTTGGAGTCGTATCCATGTCGGAGAGTCGTGCCGTCGGACAATTTGTAATCGTGGTCGCGTTCGATCGTCTCGTAATATTTCACCATAGTCTCAATCTCCCGCCAGATCCGCTCTGGTTTGCGTTAGCGCGCCGTGCGCAATGGGGCCACTCTCTCCTGAGAATGGATGAGAATGGAAATGACGGGCGCAAGTGTGGCCGCGAGCGTTAGCCCCTCGATGGAGACTCGGCGCACGCTCATTCACGACTCACAGCCGCACGAATCGCAGCCGTCGTGGTGGAACGAGCAAAAGCCCTGAGTCTCGCATGCGCAGTGCGGATTGCGGGCCGTGTGACACCAGCATTCGCATGGTCCGCCGGCGGCCTCCCGTTTCTTTCGCTCGGCGTATTCCTGTAACCCTTTCAGTGTCTGCGGGCGCTGGTAAGTCTTGGTGATCTGGACCTCGCCAGCGTTTTTGAAAAACGTCTTGCTGCCGTCCCTGAAGAGCAGTCGGACCCAAGGGCCGCGCTCGCCGTTGCCCCGGCCGACGAGGTAGTAGTCGTGGCCGTCGTATCTCGCGCGCCCGATGATGTTGTTGCGGTCGCGCTCAAGCCGCTCGGCCTGCACGTCGGCGCTCTCCGGCAGAGGGTGCAAGATCAGGTGGTTAATCTTGTCGCGCTTGGCCACGCCGATCCACCATGCGCGGGTTTCGCCGTCGTAATGGCATCCAGCATTACTCAGAGCATCTTTTACGGCGTAGGTGTTGCCGAGAATGTACAGCCTCGCGCCCTCTTGTCGGATTTGCAATGCCATTGTCATCTCCCGTTTCGGTCGCCTTTCAGAACGCTGTCGCCTGCGTCAGTGGCCCGTCAACTGACGAGACATTATCGCTTCAATTGAGCCACAAATCAAGAAAAATAATTGAACCCGGTCTAAAAAAGCGCTGGAGGTGGCATGATGATTGGCTGTTTGCTTTGCGCTGTATCCTTACTCCCCTGCCGGCTCGCCGGGTATTTATCATTTGTTCCTGTTCTTGAAAAACTCCATCACCGCATCAACAGACGCGTCTTTCAAAAAATCTCTGACCGGATCAGCAACGTGCCCGAGGGCGTCGCTTGTCTGAGCAAACGCCCCTCCAATCACGGACAGACTCGCGCGATTGGCGAGCAGGCGTTTTTCGACGCCGGACCACTTACCACCGCCCAAGTGTTTCGCGAGTGTCTTGTGATTAACCTGGCTGTGCTGATCGAAGGCCTTCGGCGACGGGAATTTGCCGACGAGCATAACGACTCGATATAACTCCCTGAGCAATTCCTCTTCACTCATGTTATGTCCCTTCCGTGTCGCGCTCTGGGTCCTGCCCAACCCCGCCGCCTCACACGCCGCGGCCCACGACCCGAATCTGGCGACGAGCGCGCCGGCGTTGACGCCGTGCCTTTGAGCCTCTTCGCGTGGCGGCGTTCGTCCGAGCCGCTCCGCGAGATGGCGGAGCTCGGCCAGCCTCTCTTCGTTCGTGCGGTAGCGCCCGCCCGCCGCCCGCGTGCCATATTTCTTGGCTTCGTCTTCGATGATCCCGAGGCAAGTGACGAGCACACTCCACCAATGCCGGACCGGCGCGCGGCGGTAGACCGTTTCAGGCTTGAACCTGCCTCGCTCCGCATACTCGCTCGCCGTCGGCGGCCTGCCCAGGTCCTTCGCGACGCGTTGCACGTCCGCGATGACTTCCGCGTCAGTCGGGCGGTAGTCGGGGTGTTGATAGCGATAAATCAGCCCCGCGGCCTTTATTGCGGCCTCCCAGCTTCCGAATCGCTTCGCCGGAAGCGTGTGGCCATACTTGCCGTGTTCTTTGTAGTCCCGTGACGTCGGCTGTCGATTAAGTCGCTTGGCCAGTGCGAGAATGTCCTCAATGATTTGTCCGTTGGTGATCTTTTTCGGCATTTTCCTTCGGCAAATTGTGAGCCCATTATTTTCGCGTTTTCTTCGATCTCGCGCCCCTCACAAAAAGGGCGAGACGTTCGGTCTCACTTAGCGCTTCTCCCTCTTGATTTGTTTTCGCAAGGCCTCGGTCCAGGGCGCGGACGGGTTCTCGCGCTCGTGTCGTTCGTTGGCGCCGGCCACGATCAACTCGGCGAGTTCGACCAGCTCGTCCTCGCTGGTCAGCAAGTCGTTCATTTTCGCGACCACGACCTTATCAGGTCCGACTATCCAGACGCCGAAGTCGTCGCGTTCGACGCGGAGCGGGAATTTGCTCATCTTGCCTCCTGGGTTATATAGCTGTGGCTTTCGCATCGGCGTCCCTGTGCCAGCACTGTTCACACAGTCGGTCTTTCCAAGCCTCGACCTTGCGCCCGTCGCGCAGGCACACGGAGCAATAGCGGCGATTCTCGCGATACTGCCGCTTGTACAAGGTCTCAGGATTGTCGGTTTCGATTCGGGGACGGCCCGCGTGAGGCCGCTGGACGTTGTTCCAGAGGCGCGCGACCTCGTCGATCAGATCGATCAGCGCGCACCGGGTCCCGTCGGTATTGACCAGCAACAAAAGTGAGCCCCATTTAGGGGGCTTGTGCCACGTGACTGAATAGATATGTGGGAACTCTTCGAGACCAAGGGACGCCGGCGGCTTGAGGTCTGGTCGGTATTCGGCGCCGGGCCAGAAGTCGTCTAGGCCAAATTCCTCAATCAGGCGTCTCCACGCCGGAGTCGTTTTGAGCCATTGGAAGGCGTTCTCTCGTAGCCGGCGCTCCCTCGGTCGAGGGACGGCTCCGGAGACGACGTCGGCCATTGATGGGGTCGCGTCAAGGATTTTGATATTACTCATCAGTACAAATAGAAAAGCCGGGAAGAATCCCGGCTTGCGCGCGTAACAAACTTTCAGTCTCCTCTTCATCGGAGAACGCGATCCTAAGATCGCACGGGGCGGCAGCAGCCCGGCCCCGCCTCGGGTACGCGCGCAACGCGGAATTTACTCTGACTATGGGGCCTCGTCAAGGAATGTGACCATTGAAGTGTTATGATAATTCAGCACGATGTCGGTCACAGCCTCGCCGACTGTCAGCCCTCTCTCGTGCATCGCATCGAGCAGGTTCCGATCTACGGACGCGATCCCCTGCTCGCCGAGATGTTCGAGCACTTCGTCTTTCCATTCTCGCTCGGTCTGTTGTGGCATAATCTCCTCGGTGTTCTCTAGAAAACCAAATCATTAACTTCGAGAAAGTCCCTTACATCCATCTCGCCGCGCCAACCGTGCGCTTTAGCGAGAGCGGTCTCGGTAACCTTGCGCGCATCCAGCACGCACACAGCGTCGCCGCTCCCGTCCACCCGTTTGCTATCTTTAGGGTGGAACGCCTTACAGCCGAGATCTGAGGCGTAGCGCGAAACGTGTGTATACTCTCCGCCCTCGACCAACTGCCAGTCGTCGTCAGCGGCCAAAATTTCCAAGTCGTAATCACTAGGGTCTGCCGCGTCGCAGTCCTGAATTTTGTCGATAACCCAAAGTCCCACTGTGTTCTTCCTTTGTTGATTGTTACGCCGCGAAGGGCCAACTCTTGCCGGCGTCATAGAAAAAGAGGGTGAATTACTTCATCGTCGTTTTTAGCGCTTCCTGATCCTCTTTCGAGAAATCTTCGAAAAACGCCGTCGTGTTGCCCCAGCCCAGCAGCTCGACGGTCGCGCCGCCGTCATACGTCACCCACACCTCGCCATGTCCAGGCAGGCTAACTTTGACATATCCGCCCTTGCCTTGTTTGACGTCTATATTACCGTTCGGGAGCTTTTTCTCTCTGTAGGGCTTGAATCCGACGTGCTGTTTGCCTTGGTCATAGCCGGTGAAGGTCTCTTTGAAGCCCTTGGGCAGTTCGCGGCCGAGGGCCTCGTTTAATTGTTCGTAGGTTTCCTTGCTGTTGTAGGCTGCCATAATCCCTCCGCTGATTGGGGCGCGGAGAGCGCCCCGTGGTTGAGTGTATTACTGATTTTGTGAACGCCTCTCGACCGCGCTGAAGCCGTAGAGGTCTTCTAAGGCTGTCTCGGCGATGAGTTCATCGGCCACTGCGTTACGCTGGCCCCCCTGATCCAGGTGAGCCGCGTACCAATGAACGATCAATCCGGCCACGTTATCCTCGTGCTGGCGCTTAAAAATATCCGCCGACATCCCGTTGTGGGCGCATATCCGCTCGATCGGTTCCCAATTGAACGAAATACCGCCGGACTGGTCGAACGCCAAATTGAGGTCCGAGAATCGCACTGTGTCTGGAATTTTGAGTTTGATCTTGCTATTTGACATGGTGCCCCTTATGTCCATAGCCGTAATCGGGATACCCGATGGCCCGAACTCTCGCGTCTCGCCACAATTTGCGCAGCCGGGCTTGCTCAGGCGTGTAAACGTCCTTACCTAGAATGCGATCGCCGTCGAGCGCGCCGCTCTCCGGGTCAACGCCGTGGCGCTTGATGAAGCGTCGGCACGCGGCGTTCAGTCGATCCTGGTCTTGTTGTGTAAGTTTGCCAAATACTGAAAGCGCCATGATTTCCTCCGTGTAGTTGATTCATGTTTGCGCCTCAAAGGAAAGAAAATTGGGCAGGTTGCTAAAACAGAGGCTCTGAAGTGAAAGGGCCAGTGCTCACGTAAGGCTCGACTTCGACGAGCGTGAGGGCCTTGACTTCGGGCCGGCCGCCGCGATGGGACGTGTAAGTCTGCCGGATTTTCGTATAAGGCAATTCGGTGATATTGCCCATTGGGGAATAGGCGAATCTCTCGCGGCCCTGTTCAACTATCTCAAAGTGGTAGCACAGGCCGAACGTCTTCCACTCCATCGGGCTGTAAGTGCGCTCGACTTTTCGCTTGAGCGTTGCCAGCGCGCCCGGGCCGACCTCGCACACCAGGTCGCTCATGACCTTGCCGCGTTTGCGGATCGCGAGGCCGACTTCAGGATTGTCTTTTGTCCAGAAAATAGTCATTTTAATTCTCCTTTGATGTTGCGGCCTCACCGCCGCTTGCGATGGCGCCATTATGGACAATTTGAATTTGTCCATCAAGGAAAAAGTTATCAGGTGTGAAAAAAGGCTCTCTTGACTGAGTCGGACGACGAGAAGGATTCGCACGCGGTGGCGGCCGATTTTGTACAGAACCAGGTAAGGACCTGGTCGGGCGAGATCGCCATCAAGTGGGAGACTTCTGTCGTCATTATAGATGGAGATAGTGTCGATAAAAACAGTTTACTGGTTCAGAAGGGTTTCGATCAGTCCCGGGTTAGCCTCAAACCAGGTAAGCGGATCAGAATTATCCCGGTTCTCAGTCTCGTTCCACTCATCAAAAGTAGGGAGTCGCACGCCGAGTCCCGGCCGGCTGTCGTTGAAAAACTCCAACGCTTTCCCGGCGGCGAATTCCTCGCGTCGCTCTGGGCTTTGAATCATTTGCAACTGCCTGGCGTAGCTCTTTTCGAGATAGTCCATGAAAACTTTGTGCTCGGCAGAGTGGACGCTCTCTATCTCGAAAAACTTTTGCTTCAGGTAAGCACGGAAACTTGGGCCGAAGTATTGGTAGTGAAGATCCTCAGCCATCTGGCGAGAGTGGTTTGCCTCATGATCCCTCTTGCGCTGTTCCGATCGAATCGCATCCAGGTATTTCTGCGGCAATGGCCGACGCTTGTTCTCTATAAACGTAATCAGGACAGCAGGGGGATTCTGCATGCCTTTTTGAATCTGGTATCGCCAGGCATCCGCCCACAGGGCAGCCTCTTCGCGGTCGTTCTCCACAAGTCTGGCCGCGCGGCCCCCCTCAATACCGAAGCTCATCAGCTTTTCAATTAACGCTGAATCTTCAGATGAAACGGCCCCCTTGTTCAATCCCCTGCTCATCACCTCCTTGGGTTTGGCAGCGAGTTGCCTCAGGGGTTTGTTCGAGCCCGAGTTCTCTAAATGCTGGCGTTCATTAAACACCAGAAATTCTCTATTCGCCTTTTTACCAGGTGTATACCAGAGAAACCAATCAGGACGGCCTTGTTCGTCGGCCCTCTGCTCAACTTCAACCTTGCTGATATAGCCGCTTAAGAGATGCGGCCGGTGAATTTTGTACAACTGCTTTTTAGCTTTCTCCCAAGTGAAAAAACGGCTCATTGGAACGCGATCGCAAAGATCCGAGTATAAATAACGGGCCCGCGGGTTGCCCAGATTGAGCGCGGCGAAGATCTGAAAACTGACAAGCTCATACCATCTCCGCGCCGCCGGCGGCAACGCCTTCAGGTAATCGTAATCAAGTGGTCGCCGTTTTGCGTTTCGCAACAATTCACGGAAAAGGGGATTGAGGACGATGAAAATTGCGTCGGCTCTCTCTCCATTCGGCAATCTTTCACCGGCAAAAACCACGCCATATCGAGTAGAACCGAATTCAAATCTTCGTTGCTTTTTGTCTTTGCCTAAGAAGTTAATCCTCGCAGTAATGGCAGCAAAGGCGTTTTGATAGAGGGCATTTTTGATTTTTGTCGTGTCTCTGGTATTCACCTTTCCAATCATCTCGGAGATTTGACTGAGACTATCCGCAATTTGAAAAAATTCTGGAATATCAGGGTAAAGCTGATCGATCAGGCGGTTGATAACCAGGGTATCAATGTCGTAGGACAGTTCTCCAGGATGACCATACTCAGCGTTCGGCGAGACCTTCCAAGTCATCTCGGTCTTGCCATCTTCGTTTGGTTTCATGAGTCTGATTTGGACAGATTTGTTGTCCTTGGCGAGCTTGTGAATTGGATACTGGCAAAGGACCGACTCTGTACGGATAGGGACAATCTTTCCATCCTTCGGTGAATGTATCTCCAGGTCCTGCGACGCGTTGGTTTTCATTCTTACCTCATCAGAAAAGGGCACCAGCAAGTGGTGGTGGTTGTCTGTGTTGTCTGTATACACATGTAATACATAGTAGAGTGTCGAATGTTGTCGGCAAAATGCCCCTATTTCATAACTAATAGCATTTCAGTGAGTTAGGTCTCTAAGTTTGTTTTTGAAGTCTCCCGAAAGGTGAAGATCGTCTCCCGAAAGAGTGAAGGGGCGTCTCCCGAAAGAGTGAAGGGGCGTCCCCCGAAAAAGTGAAGATCGTCCCCCGAAAAAGTGAAGATCGTCCCCCGAAAAAGTGAAGATCGTCTCCCGAAAGAGTGAAGGGGCATCTCCCGAAAGAGTGAAGATCGTGGAGTTGATTTTGGGCACACGTGCTATTTCTCATTGGTTTTTGAGGGACTCAATCTCCTTTAATCCTGGTGAAGCCTTTAGCGCTGTCGCTTCAAGGCTGTGACAGCTGCGCGGACAGACCTCCACGAATAGCAGGACTCGCCAAACAGACCACTCCTTATTGCGATCCCATTCACTCCGAACAGATTGACGCCTCTTGCGTCGATGCCGGCGGCGCGAAGTATCCCTATCGCACGCTCCGCATATTTCTTCGTCATAGCCACCCCATTTCTTTGTTCATCACGCCTCACCCGCAGAATCCGATTTTAGAATTTGACTGTTTAGAATACACTGGCGCTGTGTTTGACTTTTTCCGCCTTTTCACACCTCGGACATAGTGCAGCATCGGCAGGGGGCGTAGACTTAGTCTCTACCTCTTCATCTTGCGGCCATCGCCAGCAACTACAGGCTGTTTTATTATTCGTTCTCAGCAAATGCCAGAGAGCTTTCCGACGAACAATGAGGACCCATCCTTTGACTTGGATCATTCGGCCTGGCAACTTGAACGCCGCTTGTTTTTCAGTTCTCGAACCCATGCGGACTTTTTTGCTCGTCTCCTGGAGCTTTCCTTCCCGCACGAGCTTACCTACTTCTATATGTGGAGCAGGAATTCCTGACTTGTTCGCGATGTCCCACATAGTCAAGATGCTGGTCGAGTTTGTGAACACGGAAAGCACTTTCTTGATATTCCCTTCAAACGAAGCTGGAGCTTCAGCGTTTTTCATATCTTTTTCTTCTCTCCCCTTGCCCCTGCGCCTGGCAACGTGATCGGATTTCACGTCGTCCAGCTGAGGCGAAAACTGTCGCCAGTATCGTCTCCGTTGACCCAGTGTGAGCCATGGTCGGAACTGTAGGCGTCCTGCGTGAGAATTTCTGTCCGGCTTTTGGCGAGTGCTCGCCTTATCCTGGTGTAAACGACCCCGGAATCCGAATAGATATATTTTAAAACTCGTCGTCATTCGGGTCGGTTATAAGCCCGACCTCATCGCTATACTCGAATCTTGTGGTCGCCATGATGTATCCATTATGAATTCGATTGCCCCGCAAAACTGTTTTGGCCGGAACAGGAGACAGTGATTGTGTCAAATCCTCGCCCTCGCCAAAATGGCCTTCAAGTAGGGCGAGGATCGAGTGCCCGCCGTCGGACGTGTAGCAATACCACGGCGCCAGATCGGGCGGCAGTTGCGAGTGGTACGCCTTCCCTCTGACGAGGAAAGACGTGCCGGCGAAGATGTATTCGATTGTTTGTTGAGGTGTCATGGTCTTATTTGGTGAAGCCGGCCGCGGTCGCCAGCGATTTGATTTGCCAGGAAAGTTCGGCCGTGGCGGGCACGCGCCGGCCGATCGCGCCGGCCCCGCCCGTGCGGACGTTGTTCGACGACCAGTCATCACCGTCGGAGCCGTTGTTGATTACATACCAGACCCACTCCGAGCCGACGACAAACCAAGCGCCGCCGCCGTAGATGTTTTGACCAGGGCCGAACGGGATCGTCTCGCCTTCTGGCGAAAGCTGACCATCTGTCGGCTCTGGCCACTCCCCTTCCTCAATAATCTGTTTGCGGATCTCCTGAAGTCTGCCCGCCGCCATGCGCTTGGCCGCCAGCTCGGCGATCTCTTGGCGCAGTGGGGCTGATTCTTCGTCTGTGGCCGGGCGGCAGATAGCGCTGTAGACGTGGCCGCTCTCATCGCCGACGCCGAATGACAACCCGTCTTCCCGGATATACCGAGCGGAGGCGGTTAGCACGTATAGGAATTCGGGGGCGTCGTCGCGTGGAAACTCGCCTTCGAGCCAGTCGCTGATTTCCTTTTCGACTTGTTTGCGCGCGTAGTCATGTTGCTGAAGATTGAACTCAAACTGCTTGGCCCGGCCTTCAAAGTCGGTTTCTTTCTTCCACCGCTCCTGAGCTCCGGTCCGCTCGTCGCGCCAGGTTTGGTACTCGTCGGTGAACTTCGGGTACTGGCCGACGATATATTTATTGACCGGCTCGGGGCCGTTCTGGACGACCGGAGGGGCGCCTTCCCAGAGCGTGTTCGCCGGCTTTGGGTTAGCTTCGTCCCAGGCCTTCAGCTCAGCTTCGAAGCGCGCGCGGAACTCTTTCCAGCGCCTGTCGCGGGTGGAGCCTTTCCCACCCGACGGAACGACGGTCTTTGGTGTCCACCCCTGGCATCCGTAACCACTGCCGCCTTCAAGATGGATCGCGTCCGATGGTATTTCCGGCGCTTCACAGGTCTCGTGTATCGTGGGATGGCCTTTGGCGTACTTGATTTGCTGGCCAGGCTCGATTGATTGGCCGCAGGCTGGGCAATGCCCTCTGTATTTGGCTCTGATGATCGTGTAATTTGGTGAAGCCATAATCCGATTCCCCTTAACTTGATGAAGCTGGATTGGTGGTAGACCCTCTTAGTGAACGTACTCTGTTTCCCCTACTTTGAACTTGAGCATTGTCGGCTCGCCAACCGGTTGCAATGGCGCATCAAGCAGAACAGTGCAAGTCCTCGCCCATTCCGTGATTTGTTCAGGCTGGGCCACACGCGTGGTGAATGGCCCGCGAAAGCCTGCCCATTGCAGGACCTCCATCTCCGCCAGTATGTCATTGTCCGAGCGCGAAAATGAAAAACAGAAAACGAACTCTCGCGGCCATCCTTCCAGTTTAAAAGTGCCCGGAACTCCCTCAATATCTGTCAACACCAATAGAGGTGCGGCGCATTCGGCGATTTCGTATTTCCAAAACTCGCCAGCTTCTGTGGCCCCGTTCAATTTGTCGGGCCAGGTCACTAGCTCGATGTTGTTTTTTAGGCTCTTCGGCTTTCGTGGTTGATATAGGGCTAAATCTCACCTTTCTCCAATTGTTCGATGAAGGTTGATATCGGCGCCCCGAAATTCACTTCTGCCCGACTAAGCCGCCCAAATTTTGGACGCTTCTCTATCTTGAAGCCGTTGGTATAGAGCACCTTCGCGCGTAATGCATCGAAGGAATATCCACGGCCTTCGCTCTCAATCTTTCGCGTGAGGTTATTGACCGTCTCAGTGAAGGCGTTCGTGATTCGGTGGTCGAAGTAGGCGAATATCTCTGTCTCCCAGTTCTTGAGAGCGGTGATGAGTTCTCTGAAATACGGCTCAAGGTCTTTCGGGACGCTCATCAACCAATCCCAATACAGCCTTTTCGCCTGGTGATGGTCTTTGGACTCATAGATACTGTAGAAAGCTTCTTTCAAGTCGTATGCGACACCAAGTGTCGGCAGCGCCGCCCGCCACATCTCCAGCTTCAATTTCTCGTCGGCTTTCAGGTCTTTCGTTCGTCTCAGCAGGATAAAGCGGTGATGCATCAGTTTACGCCGGTCACCAGCAGACAGCCCTTCACGAATATCCTTCCTATAGTCGTCAAGGGCTTTATTTGCCAGCCTTACAACGTGGAACTTGTCCACGACGATGATAGCCTTCGGAAGCGTCGCCCTGATGACTAACTTGTAGGGCTTCCACATATCAATGGCGACCAGCTTAACCTGCTGTTTGTCAGGCAGGGACAGGAAATAGCGCTTGACGACCTCCGCTTTTCGCGTCGACAACATATTGAAGACTGTGGCTTCCTTGATATTGGTCAGCACAAGGCGCGGCGTGCGCTTGATGTGAATTTCGTCAATCCCTAACCATTCAGGAGTTACGAATTTGTGAGCGCTCTCCAGTTCTTCGACATACTCTTGGAAGAGGCGGCGAACTGTCTTCTCGTGCATCCCTACCTCGTCGGCTACATCAGTGAATGGCCGTAAGAGGGATTGCTTTTTGACGTATCGAACTAATTGCTCTGTGGCACGGCGGCGTTCATCAATATCAGGGAATGGGGCTTGCACAATCTTCCTGCATTCTCCACACCTGTATCTCTGAGCTTGGGCACGAATGCCGACACGTTTACCGTGGGTTGGAAGGTGCATGAATAGGGGCGTCCTAACACCGTAGCGGACAAGGTCTTTTGATTGGCAGTGGGGGCAGGCCAATAGATTCACCGATGGTTCGGCGACAACAAGGTAATCGTGCTTGCTCTCTTGCACGTCAAGCACCTTCCATTGGGGCAGGTTAAGTAAGTTCATCCCAGCAGGCTTTATATGTTGTTTCCAAAAAGGTCAAAATGGCAGTTCCCACTCAGGAACACGCCGAAGGCCATAGCGGCTGGCGCGAGCTTCACGCTCTTCCGATTCATGCGCCTCCCAAGCTGCTTGATTCTCGCGCTCAGTTTCGATCTGCTCGGCTTGGCGAGCTTCCCACTCTTCGCCGTCTTTCTCTATAAGGCGGCATTCAGGGCATATCGGCCTAGGATTTGCCGTGTAACCGCTGCCGCCATCCCGAATAATGTCGCATTCATGGTGACGTGTCGGCTTGCGGCAAATAACGCATTCGGCTGTTATGACTCCTTTGCGATAGATCCGTTCCATCTCATATCCTCTCTATTGCCGCCTCAATCAGCTTCGCCGCGGTGGGAGGTTGGTTATTCAGTTTCGATTCTTCTTCAGGCGCTTTTCTAAGCGTGCGGATGTCGAACTTCGGGGGCACGGCTAAAGGTTGACCATCAAGACACATGACCGAATGAAAAAGCTCATCCTTAGCGTCTTCTCGGTCTTCACCTTCAATCTCCATTTCAAAAGATTGGCCTTCAAGAGTTCCGCTAATTAAGAATTTCATCTCTGCTCCTTCGTTGATTGCTGAATAAGCCGCTGCGTAATCGCGCCTCTTTGCACTACCCCGACTGCGCCGCTCGCCAGTCGTTCAGCGCGGCGACCTCGACGGTTTTACCGTCTTTGGTTGCAAGAGCGTATCTGTCATTAGGCAAACTCTGGCCGATAACCCAGAAGATTTGAAAGCGATTATAGGCTTTGATTACGTTGGAGCCCTTCCAGCCTTGCGCTTTGGCGAATTGCGTGGCCTCGACTTTGCGTCCAAATCCCGCTAGATTGGTTGCGCCTCTATGGATGTGGCATAGGTTTAGCATTTCTCTCTCCTTTCTCACTTTCCTCAATCAGCTTCGCCGCGCCGGGAGAGGGCATCACAGGTTCCCAGCGGGGGCGATGCTCGGCCCCGTCCCAATACCTGTCCCAAGTTTCTTGGTCGTTAGGGTCGCCGCCGTCCCGTTCGATTCGGCAAATGGTTTCATACAGGTCGTCAATAATAGATTCGCTCATTTCTTCACCTCGCTTCGTAACTTGCTACGAATAGGTTGAGTCGAAATACTTATCGGAAGACCAATAGATGTTGCCAGTTACCGAAACGTTGAAATCTCCGTACTTTTCGGATTCAATCTCGTCCAGGTACGCATCTACGCTCTTGTTGGGATAGAAATCCGGGCGCTTGCCCATGTCAACAGAGGCTAGTGCCTGCCGCGCCTCGCTCCGCTCAATCTCGGCTTTGTGCCCAGCGTTTACTACGAAGTACATATGCCTCCTTCTATTGGATTGCATGGAGAGCGGCGACCTGTAGCGTCTCAAGCGACCTGCTTAGCGCAAGAATGGGTACTTGCAAACAAAGGGATTGGTCTATCGCGCCACAGCGGTTATCCCTTCCCGGCGATTGCGCGTCGCTGCTCACATCTCTAAATTCAGTCGCGGGCTTCGCGCTCAGCGAAAGCTCGCATTTCTTCGATTTGGTCTACCGCGCTGCCGCCTGACAGCAGCGCAACAACCTCTACGCCGTCCAGGACGTGAATCTTAAAATCGGCACCCTCAAATTCAACACAGAGGCTGTCGATTACCTCGTCCAGTTTTTCGGGGGGAAGAGGTTCGGCAAGGATAATAGGAGCGGTACTCATGTGCATCATCTCAATCTCTCCTGTTTCTGTTATCGGGGACTTAATTGCCCCTACGATGGTTGAAATATACGCTCATTGAATCGGTCATGTTTCCTCGCGGCGTTGGTGTTTTGGGGCGCGTCAGTGCGCCCCGCAACGCTTGCTCTTATTCATAATTCAATATATTCACAACTTTAGCCCAAAGATTTCTAGTGGACCGCTTTGTTCTTTTATTATCTCGTTTCGATTGCGCCAGCACGATAGCATTAGCTCTACAGCATTTGCTTAGTAGGTCTTGAGCGATTTGTTTGGCTTTTTTTCCCATCTCTCTATCCTCCGTGTTTTGGGTTGACGTTCCTGCGATGATTGGAATATACGCTCACTGGTTAGACATGTCAACCCTAAAAGCCGATTTTGTATTCAAGTGCAAAAGTCAAAAATCAACCCTAAAATCCGAAGAGCCTATATTTATTTTGTATCCATTCGATATACGCCTCTTCTGGCTCAAGTTCAGCGCCGCCGCTTCAAAGCCCCCAAATATCTCAATCCCCGCGCGCACTGTGAACTTTCCGTTACCATGTCCTTCTTCTTTAATCGCCTCAGGCATGATCTCCTTCCAGCTTTCAAAGGTGGTCAGATGTGGGGCATTAACCTCGAATACTACATCGCCTGCAATCCCGATCCAGTGAGTAAACCGGTATTGCACGTTAATCGGTTTGCTTTCGTGCCCACCCCATTGAATGAAGGCTAGGCCGTAGTGCGGGAGACTTGGGCCGATAGACCGATATTTCACCCTGGCCCGATCTAACGCATCTTTCAGCTGTGTTGGGTTGGTGTACCCGCGCGACTCGAAGCCGTCAAGCAGCCCACGTACATCACTAACGGATAAATCCAACACGGCGGCGAGGGAGCACGGTCCACAGTTCGCGCCCCATAGCTCATGGGCTTCTTCGATGTCGGATGGATAGAGCATAAATGCTTCTTCAATACGTCTACACGGCAGTAAACCTCATCGCAGTAATCATCGGGCAAAGCGACCGACGTGCTACCATACGGCACGCTGTCCCCCCGCAGCATTCCGAGGCCTCGACAGGCTTTGCATTCGGGATTCGGTATGACAGTGACAATCATTTCTCGTCGCGACAGGGAAGCCGCTTCGGGGTCATATCCCCAACACCACCTGCCCCTACGATCGTGGCCCCCGACTTTCCAAACGCTGCCAATCATTTCGCCACAGGCATTTTTGATGTAGGCATCACGGCGCAAGCGCCTGATAAAGTCTTCAAGCTTCAACGGATTACGGAAGCTGCGCACCCGATCGTCGCCCCTAGCATCCATGTAAATCACCCGTGCCCAAAATGTGCCGTTGTTCATCCCCTCACCCCTTTATCGCCTGCTCGCGCGTGGTCGCTGCGCCCTCTTCAGACAATTGGGCTTGCTTATCGAGCAGCGCCAATTTGAATTCGCCGCGCTTCCGTTCGAGCTGGGCGCGGAGGATGGCGCGCTGAGTTCGTGACTCGCGCAACGTTTTTCTCATCGCTACGTACTCGTTCATTTTTTCCAGCCGGATAATCAGAACCGACTCGTGAAGCCGCTCGTTGACTTCATCTCTGACGGCCATCAATTCCCCGGCCTCGATGACGGCGGCCCGCTGTCTGGTCTCCTCGATCAGGCTTGTAAGGCGCGCGATCTCGACCCGGATTGTTTCGATCTCTTTCGGATAGTTCATCGTTCTCCTTCCGTCTTTGGCAGTTTCCCTGCCGCTGTCAGAGTGCGCTCGTAGTAGCGCAATCTTGGACGCAGCTTCTTCAGCGCCGTCTGGGCGCGCTTCAGCTTGGTCATCCATCGGCCCTCGGCCGCGAGAGCGGCGTTGTATCGCCGCATCTGCACGTCCTTTTTGGCCTTGGCTTTGGGCAAGGCCTTTTCGAGGGGCATCGTTTCCGCCCAGGCGTACCGCTCGCGCCAGTCGCTGACACGGGAATATTGCGGATTACGATTCATTTGGTGATGGTGCATCCCCCGCGTGTGCGCCAGCTCGTGAGCGATCACGTGCGCCAGATCAACGCGGTCAACGACCTGTCTCGGAACCATGAGTCGGGCGATATTGCTCCGGAGAAAGGCGCAGCCGGTCACGTACCCTTTATCCTTCGCCCGATTGTAAGTAACTGTCACTTTGAGCGCCTTGCGCGCCGGGCCATCCAGTTCGACCTCTGCGACGCGCTGAATGAAGGCGCGCAGATGATCGGTTCGCCAGTGAGTTTCATTGACTATCTTCATTGTTCTCCTTACAAAAGGAATGACAACCGCATCTGAATCAGCAAACCCAAACTCCGAATAGCCCACAAAGGAAGTGTTCTGTTAAGAGCAGGACTTCATTTTGTCTGCCCGCTCGCTACCTATGTACTTGCGCCAGTGGACCCATTCCCCATTAACCCAATAGCCCCATTGCCGGACGGCTTTGAACACAACGCACAGCGTCCAGCAATCCTCGCCTGGGGGAATCTTGATGCTGTGGACATGCGAAGCCGGAAAAGATCGAATCCAAGGCGCCTTCCAGTACTGGCGCCAGTACAATCCGCTGGCCCTGGCCGGGGTCAACTCTACGTAACCGCCTCGCAGTCCGATCGTAATGAACCTCTTTGGATGGTCGTGAAGGTCTTTGCTCCAGTCGTCACCGACGAAATGGTGTAGGTATATCTTGAACCAAGGCGTTGAGAGTAGAATCCAGCGATACAAGTATGTTGGGCAACGGCCATTGCCGTTCATCTCTTCCAGCTTAAAAACGCGATCAACCCACTTCATTAGTACCTCACTATAAAAGGATTGAATTGTTTAAGAGTGTCAAGCAATCTTGATCACGACACAGAATCTGCGCAGCATTATACTACGTAATCAGGTAGTATCAAGGAGAAGTTTTTGGGAGGGGCGCTAGGGCTGCGAGTGCGCTGAGCCGCACTCGCTTTTGTTTGTGGTTTTGGCTTCGGCTCTAAGGTCCCCAGTCACACATCGGCTCTAAGGTCCCCAGTCACACAAATGCTCCGTCGACTTAAGCTCCATCAGATTCGCCTGCAGTTCACCCGACGTCGGGGGGCAGGCCAACGACATGGATGCCACATCCCGCAAAGCGCAACCACCACACCCCCTCCACAAGGTCTCGAGCGGCGCCTCAATCATCTCCCAGCCGCATTCTCGAAAAAGTAGGCGGAGGGCAGCCACCGCCCCCAAACCCAGCAACGCGAACGCAAGGAGGAGAATACGAATGCAGATCAGATTGCCGGGAATGAAATACGCGAGAAGCGCAGTCAAGAAAATCGACCGGATGCGAAAACGTATCATCGGTTGGCTACTCGATAACGCCACCAGCTCGCCGATGAGCAGCGACAGACTAAGACTTTTAATCTACGAAGAAGGCGGGGTTATCCAGCACATCATGACGCCCGACAACCCAGAGAGCTTCAATGTAATCGTCGTGAGCGCGGACCCGAAAGCAGATGACAATACAGAGAAGGCGGTTTGGGTGTTCTCAGTAGGTCATATATCCGAAAAAGACTGGACCCGCGCAGTTGAGGAAGCAGGGTGTCAAGAGTCCGAAGTTGAGGACATGCGCCACTGGGAGAACCACACAACAATTAGTGTTGGGGGAGCGGAGAGAGAACATGCTAAGAGGGGTTGGAAGGCATACGTGGATCTACCCATACTGATGGGTGAAAATACCGACCAGCCCTATGGCGAGTGTAAACATGTAACCACCTTTGACTCAAGACAGGAGGCAATAGAGTGGTGTCAAGAGATGTGGGTCTGTGACGAGGAGGGCAGGTTCTCTCTTGTGTCAGTAGAGCCGGAAGAATGCGTGTAGGACGACGGCTCTGACAGAGCTCTCCAGGACCAACCGCTTGACGTGAAGTATCCGTCTGGATTATTCAATCAGGTAGTATGGAGGAATCTTATGGACCACCCAAAAATAGAACTGCCTGTCGAACTGAACTTGTCAACGCAGCAACGCGACCTATGTGAAGCCATCACCCTGTTTACTGGGGAGCCGGGCCAGTTTTGAAATCCCACATGGGACTGACGGGAAACGAAACGATCGCCGACCGGCTCGCGCACGATCAGTGCGAGGAGGCAATTGCCCTAGTAAACGCGAAAGGAATAAAACCAAAACCAGTGAACAAAAGATATCAAGTCATAATTCGGCGATGGGTGGAACACCCGCCGAAAGAGGCAAGAGAAGACCACATGATCTTTAACGCCCCCTGCGAGATGTACGGCAGTGGCGGCAACCAATGGACGGGCGACTGTCGCGGAGGCGTCTTCTACGCCGCCGTCGATCCGCGCGACGCGGAGACGCAAAGGTGGATAGATTACAACATTCGAATGGCAGGCGAAGTGATGGAGTTCGTCACGGCTGGGGAAATTAAAGAGTGGGCGCGTCGCGAGGGTGGCGAAAATGGCTACTCTCGCGAAGACGTGGACACGGAAACCGAAGATAATCTTCGGACATGGTTCCTGAATAAACGTGGCCGTGTGAAAGGCGAGATCCTTTACAGCGCAGCAATGGGCTGGCACGTGGTCGCCCTGGATACGTTGCGGGACAGCCTCACCGAGATCATCAACACAATCGAGGAGCAATGCCTCCCCGCCAAGGCGCTCAAACAATTGAACCTCGTCATCAGCGCCGGCGTGCCGGAACGCGCCGCAACCAACGTCACGAAGGCAAGGAGAGAGATAGAAGCTGAGCACGCTTACACCGCTGGCGTCCACTTCCTCAAAGAAGCCCTCCAGGACATCGGAGACTACAAGGCGTGAGCTTTCACATAATGGACACAAGCCACGCTGGCTTTTCGGCCTGGAGGTGTAAGCGCCTTTGGCGTCCATTTTCAGGCTAATTCTCGACGGATGGTTTCCTTTGTGAAGAGCCGGATTCTCCAATGGTTTTCGCCCTACTTGGATTGTCGAGGGAGACAAGCATGAATCAATCAATCAGTTGCGCTACATGCGACGCCGATCTGTCGAAGCGTGAGCCTGTACGCTTTGATGGTGATGAAAAGGAAATCTTTTGCGACATCGAATGCCGGGGGCGATTTATGGGCAGGCTCGAAGCCCGCGAAAGCCTTTTCGAGAGCGCCACGGAAATCCAGGCGCTTTGGGAAATGCTCCGAAAGAAAATCGTGGCCTGCAAGGAGGTCGCCACTTGGGTTTATGGTGACGAGAGTTTTTACAGGCGCGGTCGATTCGCGGGCTTCGAGCCTGCCGGCGCGATCCTTGAATATGGCATCCATGAAGACAAACGGACATTCCTTTTTTCCTGGGAATTGCTGGCCATGTCTCGCGATGAATTAATCGATCATTTTCAACGTCAATACATTGAAGGCCAGCAAGCCGATTTGCAGATGATGAAAAACAGGATTGCCACATACTATGACACGAACGCATAGAGGGAGACAGCGACCCTAAAGCGGTCAAAGACCTGGCGCGACGCGCACGTCACAGCCATGCGGCGTGGATATGCGCGATCACTGAAATCAGATTAACCAAGAAGGAGAGCAGTTTATGTCCAACGCGGAAGCTGGATTGCTCGGCGAAGTGTACACGCTCGCCAAGCACGAAGAGAATGTTCGAAGGTTGAAGCGCGGGGAAATCACTGGCGGAGAATGGAGAGCCGCCTACGAGCGTCTGAAAGCGAGTAAGGAGTTAATCCTCGCCGAGCTCGGTAGAAAGACCATGAAGGAATTGGCTCCACGCGGCGCCGGCGGGGACATGAAGGCTACCGTGATCAGGCGCATCTGGGGGCAAATGTTGCAACGATATGCCGTCGGCCAGGCGATTTCCTACAGCCTCTTTCCTGATCCCGAAACAGCCTTCCAGAGCGCGGTCGACGGGGCCGTCGCAAGAGTCACCGATGAGGCGCTCAGGAAGTACGCCGAGGATGCGGCGCGCGCGAGCGATGCTTTCAAGAAGGCAATTGAGAATCCGGAGACGCTCGACGAGTTCGAGACCTTCATCAGATTCAGGGGGGTTGAAAATCTGACGCCCGCGCAGGCGGCCCTCTACGAAGAGATGAAGGCCCATGACCAGGTGGAGATACGAAATCGCTACGAGGGCCCTAAAACGGTCGTCGAAGAGTTTTCGAAAGAAATCCACCTAGCCGGCCCGTTCGAGGGCTACCATTCGAAGAAAAACATCCGGCTATGGATCGTCAAGATCGACAAGGATAAGCATCCCGAGAAACTGCCACAACCGCTGTTCAAGGAACTCAGCCGAAAGGCCTCGATGTTCGACGGCTGGTGGTCGAGTTACGTCCGAGAACAGGCGGGATTCCAGTTCAAAACTGAAGAGGCCGCCAAGCAGTTTATGGCGCTCGCGGGCGGAAACGTGGATCGAGAGAATATTCTCACTGCGCGGGAGGGACGAAAGACGGAAGCCGCAGTTGCGGGGCTCAGGACTAAGGCGGAGACACTGGCCGAAGGCGGCGAGGAACAGCTTGCAAGAGAGCGCAAGACGAATACGGCGCGGAGGGCGGAGATGGCCGCGGCCATCGAGGCAAGAGCGCGGGGTGAGATCGCGATGGCAGAGACGCTGGACCAGATCGCGGACGGGATCGAGAAGGGAACGATCAAGTTCCTGAAGACTCTGCGACACTACGCCGATCTCGAAACACTCCTCAGACTACTGCGTGACTCCCAACGGAACAGAGCGAAGTCGGACGGTGGCGCTCGCCGCCAAACAGAAGACACCGCGCCGACGCTCGAAGACGCGCTGTACGCCGATATGCCATGGCCGAACTTATATACCGAGACGTTGATGGGCGTGGCCAATTCCCTCAAGGCAAGGCGGGGGTGTGTATTGACGTCGCAACGAATTATTCGCCTCTGCAACGGCGATTCGCAGAGCCGCGGGAAAGGCCAAGTCGATTTTGTCGGCTGGAGGATGGTCGACCTGCTTGAAGAGTTACGCCAGAAGGCAAGGAAAGCGGGGCTGTCGGGCGGGTGGACGGACTCGATCGCGTACGAACTCGCCGACATCCAGAGGCTGCGCAGGATGAAGATCGAAACCGTCGAGCAACTGCACTGCGCGCTCCGGGAGCTCCAGGCAGTCTACGTTGGCGCGGAGCCGGAGGATCCTATCAGGAGACTGGAAAGAGACCTGATCGGGCGGCGCATTCCCGGGTACCACAACACGCCTCCGGAGGGCGTCCGGATCGTGATCAAAAAGCTCAACCTTTTTGAGGGGGCCGACGTGTTGGAGCCCTCAGCCGGAAAGGGAAGCCTCGCCGACGGGGTGAGGGAGGCCTGTCCATCAGCAGCCATCACCTGCGTGGAGCCAGTTGGGGCGCTCCGCCAGATCCTGCGGCTCAAGGGTTATGAACTGATGGACGCCGGCGATTTCCTCGAGGCGGGTTGCCAGCCCGGATTCGATCGCATTGCCATGAATCCGCCATTCGAGGATGGGCGGGACATCGATCACGTCCGGCATGCGTTCCGTATGCTCAAACCCGGCGGTCGGCTGGTCGGAATTATGAGCGAAGGGGCGTTCTTCCGGACGGATCGCAAAGCGACTGAGTTCCGTGACTGGCTCAACGAAGTAGGTGGCGAGGCCGAAAGTTTGCCGGACGGATTATTTTTGGAGAGCGACCGACCCACCGGTGTCAGGACGCGAATTGTCGTAATCGACAAGGCAGAGGGATCAGCGGCCGACGAGAGTGAGGAGACGAAGGGACCTGAGGCGATCCAGCAGGGGCTGAGTGAGCGTGAGGTCACGATCAACGCAATTCTCGCTGCAGCGCGGAGGCCTGCGCCCGAGATACGGGAGATTTTGGAACTGGAATGCACCGACGGTAAATGGCGCTCTCCATTTGGAATCCCACACGGCGTGGGAACGACAGGTCAGAGACGCGTCGCAGGATACGCCTTCGTCGATAAGAATGGGACGACCTACGGGAAAAGAGAGGCTACCCGCGAAGCCCTGATTGAACGCCATAATATAGTTCAGGAAGAAGAGATGGCCGAGTTCCGAGCCCAACTTGAACAGGCAGATACCGCCCGCTTGCAAACGAAAGCTGAATATTGGCTCAAACGCAGGGAAGCTATTTGAAACTGCCTCTACATCCAGAGGCGGATGCCGGAAATCGACTATCCGGCGCCGCCTTAAAAGTCTGATTGATCAAAAGCGCTCAGATGAACAACATTGACTTTGTAATTCTCACTCCGGCGGAGGTCTGTGAGATCATCTCCCCCGCCGACCCCGATAACATCGAACACTCCGGGCAAGGGCTATATCGCGCACGATGGATAGGCGCCGCAGCTCCCGCCGATGACATAAAGGCGATAGAGTCGAATGCCCGCACACTAATCAGCTCGCAAAGGGCCCTCAGCGTCGAAACGGACGGCGTCTCCGGCTATGAGATGGTGATTAAGGTCAGGCCCGCGCAGAACTGGATTCCGGTCTGGCTCAGAATCGGGAAAGAGAACCCGTGGATTGTTGAAGCCGAGGACCCGCCATTCAACGAGCGGAGTTTCTACGAATGCAAGGCAGTTGACGAACTAATCGAAAAGTTTGACCACGGGAATTGGTGTCTCGGGCAGGCGTTCTACTTCGGCGAGATCTGTTTCATTAACCAGGTAAACGGCGGCGACGAATGGCTTGTGATAAAGCAGGACTGCGCGTTCGAGTCGTTCACGACGCGGCTGATGATCCACGACAGACTGTATCCGTTCAGGCGCCTGATTGAGGACATCGAGAAGGCCACGCTGGAGCAATGCGATAGGCTCGAATACACAAATCGATTCAAGGAAAGGGAAGCGGCGCAGGATGCCTTAAACTTACAGAGCGGAGGCGAGGCGCCTACTTCGTAGCATCCTTTCAAACGTCGCGGCCTGGAGGAAGAACGACTTCGGGTCAAACCCGCAGGGCTGTCGCGGGCGGCAACAGCCTGGTTGGAGTTGTCAATCTCAATCGAGCTTGCCCGACCCTTTGCAAATCGTAGTTCGAAGGTGCGGACGCCTCGTACCTGGGCCGACCTTTTCTACTGAGCCGAATGTTGGTGAATGGCGCACGATCCGGCCATTCCCTTGTACTCCAACGGGCCCAAAGTTGCAGCATTCGCAAGTTGTATAGCGTACAACACGACGACTCAGCTTTTTGTCTTGGGATCCTATCAGCTCTTTACCCATGTCTCTCTGGTCCTGACGATCAGCCACACGCCGTTGAGGCAGACAGCGAAGGTATCTGAATTTCCGTTCTTGTTCCCTGCGTCATAATTGTTTGACATGCTCGCAACTACCTCCGCGAAGTAGTTTTGGTTGATGAACTTAGCGCAGTTGTAAGCGCTTCGACCAAAGCGTCGAACTGCCGCTGCCGCTATTTGCTCGTTTCTGTTCATAGTCTTTTCCTGCTCGCGCGCCCCACCAAAGTTCCACCTCGAAAAATATGCCTTGGAATGGAGAGGAGAGCCCCTGATACCCCAGGTAAACCTCATTCGGATAGTTCATTGTTCTCCATCGGTCTTTGGGAGTTTTCCTGCTGCTGTCAGGACGCGCTCGTAATAGCGCAACTTCGAACGCAACTTCGCGAGCGCGGTCTGCGCTCGCTTCAGTTTGGTAAGCCACCGCTTTTCTGAGGCCAGCGCCCGTTGATACCGCTGCATCTGCGCGTCGGCCTTCGGCTTGGCCTTCGGCATCGAGCGTTCCAAAGGCATCATTTCAGCCCAAGCGTAACGCTGTCGCCAATCACCAATTCGACAATACTGCGGGTTGCGATTCATCTGGCGATGCTGCATTCCTCGTGTGTGCGCCAGGTCAACCCGATCAACTACCTGGCTCGGAACCATAATCGTGATCACAGACCGAGCCAGAGTCGCACGGCCGGAACACGAGCCTTGATCCTTCTGGTGGTTATATTTCACCACTACATGAAGCGCCTTCCGCGCCGGCGCTTCGATTTCGCTCAACGCCACCCGCCGAATGAAGGCGCGCAGGTTGCACTTACAAAAAACCTGATTGTTGAAAACTATTCCCATGGCCAGCCGCGGCGCTGCTCTCGGCGCTCTCTCAGAAAATCGGCAAACTGGCCGGCCGGGCACCGCCAAATTCGAATACCTGAGATATAGATATCGAAAGAAAACAGGAACAAGGCCACGGCGACAACAAGGCAAATTTTGAACTTTCGCATCGATTCACCTCCTCACTCAGCGCTGACAGTCCCAGAATCCGGCCGGCATTTTATTACCCAAATAGGTACTGAGCAAGCTTTGCTTCGACCCTGAAGGGAGGTCGATGTGGGGAAAACGGGCGGACATTGGCGAGACGTTCGGTTATCCGCTCTGCACTACGAAATCAGAATGGAACTTGACGCGGAGTATCGGTCTGGGGTATTCAATCAGGTAGTATGTATGAAAAAGCGTCTGGGAGTGGCCCCTCCCTAGACGGATCAGTCAAATAGATCGCGAAGTGGGCAAAATCTGTGGGCGGCCGTCGAAGTTTTCATGCGAACGGCCCGCCCACCCAATCCCGCCTGCGCGTTTAACCATTTTGAGGAGGAAATCGAAGCCCCGGTTTTTCGATGGAGGACCGTATGTTAACGAGAGGAACGAAGAGGAGTAAATACAAGAAGAGAAACCATGAGTTCTGGAAATGGGGACTCTGGTTGTGCGTTAGCGGATTTACCTTTGCGATCGGATGGTCAATCAATCACCTGACGCCTGACCTATGGCCGATAGCCGTCGCCATGTGCGGTGGAGCGGCAATTGCCTCTCTTGTTTACGCGGTATATCTGACCCACATCTCCCCCACCTTGCGCTACAAGGCATGGATCTGCGAAGGAGCGCTTGTAGTAGGGGCGGTGGCCAACCTGTGCGTCCATGCGGTGCTGTCAAGACGTTTCGACGTTGCGCAGCAGGCTCGAAAAGCCCGGCATGTTGAAGAAGTGCGCCAGCAGAAGTTCGAGGAGGACTCACTCAATCGAAAGAAAGAAGAGATGGCCGCCCAAACCGAGCTGCTGAGGGAGCAGGCCGCGCTCATACAGCAACAGCAGAGACTGACGGACGCCCAAACCCGACAACTTGAAAAGCTACCTAGATCGCAACGCCGGCAGCTTACCGGCGCCTCACCCGCGGCTCGTGTTGCGCCGACTTCTAAGACAGGGGCCGCGCCGGCAGAAAGCGCTGAGACCACTTTGCAGGGGGCAGAGGAGACAGCGGACCAGGCTCAGGCTACAGTTCGGATTCTGACACCCGAGCAAATTCAAGAGCAAGCCTGGTTGTGGGTCCTACTCGGCATTTTGTCTGAGGCCGGATTCATCGGCTTCACGATAATTTTCTTCGGCCGTGGTTTGATTGGGGACGCCAATGGTAATGGGATACCGGATTGGGCGGAGGAGCTGGAGGAAGAGGAGTTGCGTGAAAACTTCCCAGAATACTACCGCAGGTTGTACGGGCGGCCAGCAGAACCAGAAGTTGTAGGCAATGATTTCCCCAGGAGTCACTTAAGCGTGGCAGACAATAACGTGGGAAAAAGGTAGGGCCGGCGGAGAACCGAGCGATCAGAGAGGCGGCGGCCGCGCATCGCTCAGGCCCGACCGGCCCGGCTTTCGTCGGCGCCGCGCTCAATGAGCAATCAGGGGTCGAATATGAACAAGGAGCAGATCGAACTGCGAATCGCTCAGGCGATCAACATAGCTTGGTGGGCGGTGGGAATCCTCGGTTTCCTGACGATGGTCGGCATTCTGGGGGCGACACTCTTCCAGAAGTAAACACTGCCCGTCGCGTTGGTGATGGGGGAAGAGCCGAACATGCCATCTTTAACAAAATGGAACCCACAGCCGACGAGGCTGATCTTGGTCGGCCTGAACATGGCGCTGATTCTGATACTGGTCCTATGGATGGAGTTAAGGCGATGTCACCAGAGACAGGCCGAGGAAGGTCACCAGTGACAGATCAGGCGGAAACAACGGAAGGCTTCAAAATGTCACCAGTAGCAAGTCTTTCAGAATCAGCAGTAAGCCCCGAAATGTCACTAGGGACAAATGTTGTAAATGTCACTAGGGACCGACTAGAGACAGCGGACAACATGTCACTAGGGACAAATCTCCACAACGTCACCAGTGACTGGGAAATACCAGGAGATGAAATGTCACTAGGGACAAATACCGTAAATGTCCCTAGTGACTCAGAGGTGACAGAGGATCATTTGTCACTGCCAGACTTGGTTCTGAATCCGCATAAACTGTTTGAGGTTGCCGAGTGTGGATGTCACCTCCCGAAATGGCGCGGCATCGAATGGCGCAGTCAGGAGAATGGCCATCGATATATGAGATATATTGGCACCGGACTGTCGAAAAATGGTAATGTTACCAAGCGGAGAAAATACGGCAAATACTACACTCATAGGGCAATAAAACTATTTGTGGAGAATGAATATGGAAGCGAACTCCAAATCTTCGAACAACGCCAAGCCTTCGGGCGGTCTAAACGTCGTGCAAAGGCTTGACCTGTATCAAATCATTGCTTACGCCGAGGGCGGCGACATGAAAAGAGTGATCGGGCGGGCGCGCCAGATGCTTGCTGATGCTAAGGCAGTTCCACTGAAACTGTCGTCTGAGCATCTGGCCCAGATAGAGTCCATACTCGCCGCTGCACGCGCGGCGGCGCAGCCTTCGGCGCCCCAAGACCAACAGCATCGAGAGATATTTGCGTCAGAAGAAGTGGGGGGGGCGACCACTTCCCTGCCCTAAAGTCCACAAAAAGGACAGGGGAGGGCAGTTGACCATTATTCGTCTGACTTCGCCTGTTTTTTAGCCGCCTTCCTCGTCGTCGTCCTCTTCTTTGCCGGCTTCTTTGCCAACTGAAGTGACGCGCCAACGGGCGGCCTGACAGGCGGTCTGCCAGGTGGCCTGCCAGGTGGCCTGCCAGGTGGCCTGCCAGGCATCCGCTTTGATTCTTGAAGGGACTTCCCAGAAGACAGGGCCGACTGAGTAAGGGTGGACTGAGGGCTTGCTGTTGGGCCAATAAGTTGCTCAATCTGTCGAAGAGCAAACTCATGCTTACCTATCTCGGTTTTCAATTCCTCTATCCTCGCCTCAAGTTGGGCGCGCTGAGCAACCGCTTTACTCAGGACGCTCTCATTCGTATCGGGCTGTTTTTTCATCTTTTTTCCTCGATGGATACTCTATCCATAGCCGATAGGCTTGGATGGCGCAGGATTTCGAGACCGGTTGTGAGTTGAGGGGCTTTGCCCCTCGACGAACAGACGGTTGAAACCGCGCTACCCGTCCCGACGTATTACAACTCGCGCCTAAAGGCACTGCCTGCGGGCAGAGAACAGTTTCTAGGCGCTTTCAACTGTCGGATTTGGGCATGAGAGCCGTAAAACTCTGCGGAGAATAATCAGGCGTGTGGAAGATGCCCACGTGGATTCTTCCAGTCTCCGCTCCCAATCCTGACGGGCCGTGATCAATCGTGATCTTAAGATTCGCCATCCGATGTCAGCCGGCCCTAAGCAGTCCGTTCTCGGAAGTCTCTTCCGGGCGTGAAAACGAAACTTGGAACTGCAAGCCCCCACTACAACGCGTAGCGTTTAGTGGCGGGCAGTTGACCTGACTCTCCTTCAAAGAAATTGCGATCTCTTCAATAGAGACCGGGTTGAGGACCAAAATAGGGCATGCGGGCGTTGTATCATAGAAGATTCAATCGGTCAAAACTCCCTTATTATCTATAATCTACACCTCCTCCCTTACAATTGCGCCAGATAGACGCTGCGTCTACCTTGACTAGACGCGACTGAAACGGCATCATCACCCATGCCAGACGGATCAATTTCGGCGTTTCCCCTCAATTAGAGGCTGGACTCGCATCAAGGGAAGGGAGAAGACCTTCAAACTTTTACTGATAGAGGACGTTGACGAATTGACGGGCGTCAAGCATGGCGTATAATCGGCGCGCCGGCTGACAGACAGTCGGCCCTGTTGGTTGTAATCCAACCAACTACGATCTTTCGAGGAAGGAGGGCATAGTCACCCATGAACTCGAAAGAGCTTCAGGGGAAGCTGCAAGATCTCCAAAAGCTGTTGAATCAGCATGGGAGGAACAGTGGTGTTCAGCAATCGGACATCATTCGACTTCGCAAGCAGGTTCAACGGCTGAGAGGTGATAAGCAGCGGCTTGAAGCCGAAAACAAGCGGCTGATCTCACGAATCAACCGCTTGTCTAAATTCGACTTCGAGTAACTATCCCAAGGGGCGGGGGAGCAATCCCCTGCCCTCTTCTTTGAAAGATTGCCACAGAAAGTATGGGGAAAGCAAGCGATAAAGAGGGAAAATCCACTGCTAAAAAGAGCGTCGGCAAGGAAATCCAGGCCGCACGCAGAGCCCTCGGCCTCACCCAGGAGCAGCTGGCGGGCCACTTCGAAGTCGACGAGATGACAATTTCAAGATGGGAGAGGGATACGTTCCTCCCTCAGGCGATCGGCGCCATTCGCCTGGCGCTCGAATGTCTGAGACTCCAACGCTTGCTAGACACCAACGATATCCTCAGTTCACTCGACCAGCGCCGCGCTGAATTAGACGCCTTTAGCGCGCGTTTGAAGAAAGAACGCGCAAAATTCGAGAAGTCAACCAGGAAATAGTGCGCGATGCGTACTACCTGATCACAGTGTAACTTGACGCGGGCCGTCCGCGTGAGTTATTCAATCAGGTAGTATACGTTTAACCGGCTGAAAGGAATCACCCCTTAGGCCGAATCGCTCGAATGGATCGCTATGCAGGCGTGATCTGTGAGCGGCCGCCGTAGATTCTTATCGGACGGCCCGCCCACTCAATACCGCCTGCCCCTTGATCGCTTTTAGGAGACAAGAAAAGAGAGGAAAATATGCGACTCCCGATCCCGAATTTTTTCAGGGGCCTCCCGAATTTGTTTAAGCGTCAGCCCGGGCGCCAGCAATTTTCCGCCCTTCAGTATGGCCAGGCCTTTCCGCAGGCCACACCGCTGAAATTCATAACCCTGAAGACCGGGGAGGTGGACCCGAATAACGCAAAATGGCACTCACTCCTGCTCTCGGCCGGCGCGGCGTTGATCGCGGTGATGACCTGGCGAACTAATTATGACTACTTTGTCCAGTACTACACAGGACATTCTCTCTGGTCGCGGGTGATCGTCTTCTCAGCAATCGAGATAGCGAGCATTGGCCTGCCGCTCACAAAGGGGTGGGGCAACTATGCTCAGATGTGGGCGGGTATCACGTTCGATGTGATACTCATCCTAATGTCAATCACCCACACATTCCTCGTCAGTCATGCGCTCGAGGCAAAGACGCAAGCCGAGTACGCGAAAACAGAGGCCGTCGCGGACTTCGACCGGGGGCGCCGTGAGCGCGACGCGGCAATAGAACGCAATAACGAGATCCGAGAGGCTTATAACCGCGAGCAAGACAAGTTCAATCGCCTGCAACTGACCTATGAAAGAGCGGCTGGGGCATATCGGATCTCATCCCGAGTCGCGCGTGCAAACAATCGCGCTGTCGCGGATCCTCCAAAGCCGCCGGAACCACCGAAGCCTCCCCAATATGTGAACGTGCCCGAAATCAGGCAGACGGTTCTCGAAAACAGCCAGATCAGTGTGGCGCAGGCGTCAGAGAAAGCGGTCAGGCATAATGTTTTACTGCTGCTGCTTTTCGGGATGATTATTGTCGTGATCGCCGCCGCCGGAACACTGGTATGGTTGTCGGATAGTTCGAAGATCAAAATCTGGCTCCTGAAATTGCGCCGGAAAGAGATAAAAGAGGCGATGCAGAGTGTGACCTCCTCGGCGCCCGAGGGCCCCGCCGCGCCGCCGAATGGCGCCTATACGCATGACTCAGTTGGGAATCGCGGCGCCGATCTCCGCAACACGGGTCGCCTCCGGCGCCGAACCAGCTTGCATCCCACTGGGAAAACTGTAAGGACGGCAAACTTTGCTCCCTCCCCTGCTCCGATGATCACCACAGCGGGTAGTTTTACCGGCCCAAATAAGATTCCCGGGGCCGACAATTCCACACCTACTGAGCCATTCCACCCGAACGCCCAACCAGACCAAATGACTGACTTGATTGACCACCGGGGGGCAATTTCAAGCGCTCACCGGGGAGCAAATTTTGTAGCCCCTCGTGTCCAGTTTGACTCTGTACAAGTTCAAGAGGATCTACAAGATGCGCAAGGAGGGGAAACAAGGGCCGGCCAAACATCTGGTCAAAAGGCTGCTTATACGCGCGTATCCGACAGGGTACTTCTTGGCCATTGGGGCGGCCACCAGGGGCCAACGCAGGGGGCAGTTTTACAGACAGGCACAGGGACGGTCGTCGTCCCGTCGGCGGCAGTCGCCCCGGTTCTCACAGACGGCACCGGGCCACAGACACCCAATTTGAATCCAAGTGGGGGACTACTCAATGAGGTTGAGTCATTCCCTTCCCTGGGTAAGACAGGCAAGATTTACTACTTCGAAGCGCGGCCGGATGGGGTAGGCGGCGCGGTAAAGATCGTTTGCCGTTGGCGCGCCACCGAACTTGACCGGAAGGGAAGGATGGTAAAAGATACGTTCGGTAAGCCAAAGGTCTTCAAGCCCTCGGCATACTGTGGGCGGTGGTCGGCCAGCGCTCGGCGCGGCTTGCCAGTCGATCCGGAGATTGCTCGCCTGATAGTTCTGGCGACGGCAGAGGCGTACCTTAAGGCTCAAGGGATTGAGCCTAAAAGGGAAGAACAACGGAGGGGCAGTAATCAACGTGGCCAATCGAAACGAAAATCAAGATGAACCCGTCATTGCAGCAGCCATCGTGCCAATGATCGCCGAGGTCAACGAGTTGAATCGCCGCATTTTGGGGGAGGGCATGCAGCTGCCCCCAGAAGCTCATAACGCTTCGAGGGCGATAGCGGAGAAAATCAATGAGATTTGGGGGCTGCTGTTGAGGAAAGATCTAACCAAGCTCGAAATTCCTGACGAAGCAGTGTCGGAGATCGCGGCTGTGATTGAGCGGCGCCAAATGGAGGCCGCAGCGGCTTGACGTCGCCAGCAGTTCGCACTTCCCTGCCCTGTAGGATTGACCAACACATGCAAGACAATCTCTTCATCCCTCCGCGTGGCTGGCTGCGCGGAGGGCTTATCAATACACCTACCCGATTTTAGAAGCGCAATTTGCGCGCACATTCCCCAGAACGCCAACCGAGCTCGCAACATGGCCTATTCCTGCTCTTCTTCGGAAACAGCAGTGGCGAATCCAGGCTCAATCAACGCCATAGCGATCGCCTGCCAAATTCCTTCTCTGATTTTTGCTTTTCCGGCCTCCCAGGCAATGACCGCTTTTTCGCCGAAGTTGAAGCCTGCGTGTTCGGAGAAGATACTCGCGAATTGAGAAGGGGAAAGACCGAGAGCTTCCCGCGCCTGGCGCAGCGCCTTCCCTTCCCCCTGCATCAAATCTGGGCGGACTATTATGAAATCAGATGGGCCACAGTTAAACGCCTCACAAATACGCTGAATAGTCATGAGACCAATCTGCACCAGGTCTCCCTCCCACCACTTAGTGAAAACACCAGGCAGGTGCTCAAAGCCACACGTGACCCCCATCGCATAGCCGGTTGTGACACCTTCCGGGTATTTATCCGTTCGGTGAAGTTTGGCCATTGATGGAATATCAAATCGCGCTTCAATACCGGTTAGTGCGCTCACCACTTTTCCACGTTTTGGTTTTGGCTTTACTTTTGCCTTTTCAGCTTTTGCTTTTTTTGCTTTCCCCTTAGTTGTCGCCATAAGCGTTTCAGTACAGCCGAGATTCCAACATTGCGATTATAAACGTGTGAGTATAGTCAGGATTCCATAATAGTCAATCAAGTAGGCCCGGCTTAAGTCCCGCATCAACAAACGTTTTTACCCACTTCGAGACCTGCATGACCGCGTAACAAAATATAAGTGGCCGCCAAATAGCGCAGCAGAGCTGCCCGGAGACCAAACAAATCGCCGGCCTGGGCGAAATCGAATAAGCCCCCAAGACTGACCTGAGCAACAGGGCCAGATGGCGCATCACCAGGGCACTACGATCCCATCCACCGCGGCCTCACTCATATAAGGAGACTCGAAATGGTTGTAAAACGTCGCTTTTGCAGACGGATCAACGACTGGCTTACAGAACCGGCCGGCGAGACTTTCCGCTACGGCAAATGGCGATTCTGGCTCCCCCTCCTGCTCGGCTTTTCCATTCTCAACGCCATTCTTACCGGAGCCGTCTTCAGCAGCGACAATGGCTTGCATAAGTCCATGAGCGGCGTGCTCATCAGTGTCGGCGCGTTGCTCGCATGGGCCGGGATCGGCGCCCTTCACTATTCAGATTCGAGCGATGCCCGCCTTGCGCGAGGAGTGTCGGCGCTCGATTCGGGCACGCTGGTTTTCGTTATAGCGCATTTCTGCTTCCTACTTTGGGTTTACGGCCATATATCAACGCTCAAGAATGCCGAAGCGGAATACATGGAGGCGATGGAACGCTACAACATCACTGCGAGAGCCGTATCAGGAGATAATGCGAAGATAGCCCAGGCGCTGGTCGCGATCACCGACGCCGAGAAACAGCGCGCCGGAATAGAACAGGACACCGCGTATCAACTACGCCAAGCAGCCAAGCACGGCGCGCGTATCAAGAGCGAAAAGCAGGGGTCCGCAATCACCTCGATTAGCACATCACCAATCGAACTCGCGAAGCCGCCGGCGCCGCGCGTAGAGCCCTCAGCCGCGTTCCTGGTCCGATGGGATTACTGGGTACGCATGACGAACCTCGGCGAGCTCGTGCTTGCAGCCGTGACGCTCATTTTCATCAGGAACAGGAGCGCAATAATGAACGCCAATGCCGTCTCAACACAGAACCAGGAGCCCAACCTACAAGTCCCCGACTCCCCCACCATCAACTCAGACACGGGGCCACGCAATGAGGGTTCTGCGCAGACACATGTGTCTTTGGCGAACGGGGATTTTGAGCAGACACATGTGTCTTACGAAAATGAGGAGATCCAGCAAAGAAGAAAGACGACAAAGACACATGAGGCGGCCAGCCCGGAGGGACTAAAGCGTCTGAGAGACGCGTTAAAGGAAATATCAGCCCGTCTGGCAGGGATCAGTTTCAAGGCCGACGTGAAAGAGGATTGTGTGTGGATTCGAGGAATGCTCGCCAAGCAAGGGAGGCAGAAAACTTTATGGAGCGTGAAGGCCAACCTCGACATCCTGGCCGCCGCGACGACTATGTCAGGCGAACGGTTTCGAAAGCGGCTGGAACAGTTTCTGCGGAAGAACAAATTCGAGATCTAAGAGATGCAGGGGTGTATGAGGCTGGGACATCAAGTGGCATAAAACGCTCAGGCTCATTCATGATCTGTGGAAGAGGGACGTCAAAAAGTTATTGTTGTTATACTACCCAATCACGTAGTATGATGCGAGGCGTTTGCAAGAGGCGCAGAAGCGCGTCTGGCGCAAGAATTGAGAGGGCAAAGTGAGAGATCAAAATCAATCCATTATTTCCGCACTGACCAGGTTAAAAGCAAAAACACCGCCATCACTCGCCACGGCGGCCGGCGCAGATCCGGAGGCTAGGGCGTACGGCATATATTACGCGGGAACCGAAGCCCGCGTAACCGACGGCTACGCCGATCACGGGTTCAGCTTCTTCATTTATTACTCGATAATGAACCACCCGACGATCGCCTGCGCCGCGGCCAATCATGACTTCGGCAGCGACGAAAGCGAGCCGAAGCACATACTACTCTTCGAAGTAGGGGGAGCCATTTACGTCGGCCGCTACGGGCAGGTCCAGCGGGCGCTCAGCTCAATAAACGAACACCTCCTCAAATCAGCAATATGGCCCCCCGAGATCATGAACGAGAGCGGGGCCATCGACATCAACGCCCTCCGACAAAGTGGAGGCTTCGAGTTCTTGATGGGTCCCACGAAGGAAAACAAGGAGCTCGGGGTCCGGGTGATCCAGGAACTGGACGAGCAGATCACCTCGGATATGATCGATGAGCTGGCGGCTTGCGACGGCCCAGGCATGCAAGCGATGAACGCCCTGATCTACGCAAACAATAAGGCCACGCAACTCGGACTCGACCCAGACAACGTCCGACGCGCCAAGACGAAATACGAGGAGAAACTGTTCGACGAACTAGGGATCCGGCAGAAATGCGGCTGTTGAGTCGCGTTAATGGAGTCTATCGAAGTCAGGCCGGCGGGGAGGCTGGAACAGTCAACACTGGGAAAAGTTCACCGCCGCTAGCCTGTGCGGCGGAACCCGACAACCAAAACAAGGAGGCGGAACATGGCCACACGGTATCTTCTGTTCGCGCTAATAGCGGCGTTGCTGCTGGTGCTGGTTTGGATGAGTCCGCGAGGCTTGGCGCTGCTGGCGTCGACAGGGGTACTTCTCGTAGCGGCGGCGATGCTAAAGCTGTGCAGGGCCGCAGCCCGGTAGCGCCTAAAACTCTGGAGCCATCTAGTACTAAAACTCCAGCTCCGGAGCCGCCTAAAAGCGCTTCGGATACATCCGGCAGTCTCCTATGAGGAAGGCTATGGGTATTCAAATATTGCGTGACATATTGGCATCCGCTCAAGCATCGGGATGTGGCCCCGCCAACCCCCATCAAATCAGCGTGGCCGACCTGCAAGGCGCGCTCGCCGAAATTGACGAGCTAAAGTCCCATCTGATCGAACTGCGCGGCCAATGGACCGAAGAACATTTCGCCAAGGTGATGGCCATACAGCCGAAGCCCATCGAAGGATTCAACGGCGACGATGAAGCGTGGGCCGATTTTCTCCAGAAAATATGCGCGCCGATATCGCAAGAGGAATTCTGGCGCTTTTGCCAGCAACAGGAAGGCGACGAGGTCAATCATCACACGCCCGAATACTGGCGCATCGCCATCACGCGGGCCTTTGACCTGATGCATAAACTCGCCGAGGCCAACAAGAGGTTGGAGGAAGAGAATCGCAGGGATCGGCGGCGGTCAGACAATGAGAAATTGGTCTATAAACGAGCAATCACGGCCGAAGCGGTGTTGGAACAAATCGAATGGAGCGCTCCCTTCTTCGTCGAGATTTACCGGATCGAGCGCGACGGGGGCGAGGACCCGATCTTCGATGTACGGCTGAAAGTCGGTTCGCAAGCCTTCACGGTCGTTCCCGACCAGCACGATGACCTGGGCGAGGCGGAATTTATTCAGCGCATGCTCATCAGGGCGCTGGCAAATCTGGTTGATCAATATTCGGCCGACGCCCGGATCGAAGAGCCGAAAAAACAAGTTGGCGACCTCAACGGATGGATTGACAAATACCGCGAAAACTCCATCGAAATAGGCAAGCTACTGGCGGAGTTTCGAGAGAAGCGCTCGACCGGCGAGCCTGCGCGCAGCGACGTGGAAGAGATCCGGGCCTTGATCCAACGATGGCGCGAAGCCGAGGCTGATCGGGACGGAAAGACGTCCATCATAGAGTCCACAATGGAGTCGAATCAGGCTTTCAAAAACCAGTGGGTGCAAGCCGAATCCCTGTACGGAGCCTTGAGGGAAACGATCGAGGACATCATCAAGGAACTGGATCAGCAAAACAACTTGTCGAGGATGGGCCCCGCCGACGGCGCGACGCAGGGCGCGATTACTGAAGCCGACAGAATCGCCGGGTTATTGCGAGGGGCCTTGGGCGATGAAGTCAGCCTGATTCAGAAAGTGATCCAGGGGTGGCGCGAAAACGCGGCTCGGGCCAATGAGAGCGCAAACTTCCAACTCCGTCGAGCAGAGAGCCTGATCCGTAGACTGGCCGAAAGCGCTACGCAAATCGCCACGCTGGAAGAACAGTTCCAGACGGCAGCGGCAGTGTGGTCGCGCGAAACTGACAACATGGAGGCAAAATGAAAGTAATTGTAGTTTCCAACCCGTATGAAATCCCGGACGATTGGGATTTAGGTAAGGGCGCCCCCTCGACGTCTGAGCAATTAGCGGAAATAGAGCGAGTTCACGCTGCAATGTTTAGCAGGTTTCGGGAGCAATGCGCAGACTGCGGAAGCACTACGCATTTGGCGGGTAGCGAAGAATGCGCCTTAAGATTTGATTTCTGATTTCAACCTTCGTCGGAAAATTGAAGAAGGGTGAAATTTCGCCGGATTTCAACCTCAAATCCCGAAGAACCAGAATTTCATGAAGCATCGCGCGCGACCAAAACCTCTGACTCAAAGACTGGCCGACGTTTGCCGTTGTGGGCATGCGCTTGAGAAACACGATTACGGCGCGGCCTACGAAAAACCATGTAGGGAGCTGGATTGCAAATGCCGGCAGTACTACAAGCGCGCTCCCAGGGGCTCGCGAGAAAGCAAGGGAAGAGGTAAAACCATGATTTCAACGCTCGTCCGAAAATTGGAGAGGAGTGAAATTTAGGCGGATTTCAACCCTAAAAGCCGAAGAGCCAAAAAATCATTATTTTGATAACCGCCTAAAAGCAACGGGCTTGGAAAGCGCGCTAACGCTCCCCAAGCCCTTCACATCAACCACCGCCGAAGCGATAGGAAGATGATTTGCAGGTCGATACTACCGCTTCAGCTTTCTGAAAGGAACCCGAAATGAAAAGATTTGCACTAGCAGGCCTGGCTGTCGCGGTAGTGTTAGGCATGACGTACATCGCACTGCCGGCGAACCTGAACGCGAGGTTTCAATATGGCGCGACTGACAGTCCGGCGCCGACAGAGCAGGCGTCATCAGCGCCGGCGCCGACACTGCCCTTCGAAACCTGCATTGACGGTAGCAAGGTGACCATCCTGTCTTATGACGACAATCAAATCAACTATCGGTGCGAGTCTGGAACCACGGGCTACTATCTGAGGCCCAAGAAGTAAACACGCACAGGGGAGCCGTGGATGTCGAGTTCCACAGCTCCCCTGCCGATATAAGAAAAGGCGCTGAACTGGGCAGCGCCTCGATAGCTGAACTTTCTTTTAGATAAGGAGCGTAATGGCCGTAAAGAACAAAACGAAATCAATCTATCGAATGACGGGCAAAGAGCTCTCAGGGCGGCAGGTAATAGCCGCCGCCCAGATCGAAAACAAGTGGTGATCCGGTGAAGGTGGAAAGCATGCACGCCGCCCGGTTGCGGGTCGCGAAGAGAATTGATAAGGAAACTGGCCAGAAGGATTTCCGCTACATAGGGCATGGCGCCTATGAATGAAGGCCATATGTTGTAGGGCCCGCCAGTGCGGTGGAAGGCCATGGCTTCCACGTCGGAGGACAAAGGAGTTAGAGGTGAGGATGAGACGAGCAATCAGAATAAGTTTCATTGAATGGGCGATGCAAAAGGGATATTTGGTGACGCCAAATGACGAAGTAAGATTTTGGACTTACGCCGGCGCGCAAGGGTTCGCATCTGACGCGTCGGCGGCGGGATTCTGTACGGCAATAGAAGAAGAAGAATACGAAGGTGTCAGTGATCAACCATGGTCTCAAAATGGATGCCATTACGGATGGCGCGTATCAGAATCGGCGCAATAGCATCATCGGATAGAAAGAAAAATTCGCTGGCCGCCGAATTGAAGGCCCTGCAGAGCCAGCCCAGGCCGGGAGGTCCCGAAAGGCGAATGAAGACAAATAATCAACCATTGCCTGTCAGGAAAACCCATTGCAAGACCTGCCCGTTCCGCGATGACGGGCAGGGATGGACGCATGTTCGCGACCTCTTGGCCCTGCGGGCGCTGACGGAAGCCACGCCGATCTGCCATTCAACAGGGAAGGCCCTTGTCCGCCACAACCGCGAAAGACTGAAGGCTCATGCTTGTCGCGGGGCGCGTAATCTCCAACTGCAATTCTTTCACGCGGTCGGCTTTATATCGTCTCCCACAGATGAAGCGTGGTCACGGAAGTTGGCAGAAATAAACAACCAGAAGGGGGCGTTGTAATGCCATATCCGTTCATCGTGGACGATGGAGGACGGTCACAGAGCCGGCGACCCAGACAGAAAAACGACTGCACGGTTCGCACGTTGGCTGTCGTCACAGGCCGGACCTATGACCAGGCCTATGACTTACTCAAACAGGCCGACCGTCGCAGCCACCGCGGGTTCCATCTGGGGCCCTGGTTGCAATCAAAGGGCTACAAACTGGACGAATGGAAGATCGTCCCGCTCGCTCTCCCAGCAGTGAAGAGAGAGCGGCGAATGAACCCCGTCACGTTCATCAAACAAAACCCACATGGTCGGTGGATCGTAAAAACAGCAGGACATGTATTCGCAATCGTGAATGGCATAGCGCACGACATTCACCCCGAACCGGATGACCGCTGCATCTACAAAGCGTGGCGGTTCTTCAAACACTGACTACGAGGAGGAATCAGCGGAATGGCTGTTAATCATATAGCGGAGGAGATATTGCTCGCCGCAATCAAAAACGACGAAGAAGAGTGTAAACGCCTGATCGCTCAATTGAGTGTGACGGCGCGGGCGCGGTTGGGTGTCCACATCCTCCGCCTCCAGCATTGGCTCGATGAGATTGAGTGGCGTACAGAAGCTCCCGACCGAGTGATATGCGGAAGCGAAGAGCTGCCGCCAAAAAGCAAGGAGTCATGACATGGCTCGTTGGCGAACAATGAACAAACGGCGCAAGCGCATTCCCTTGTGGCGCCGTAACAAATCAACGAAGCGGTGGTATGAACGTTGGCAAGCCTTCCTCAAAGAGATCGGCTATGTTCCAGGGGTGGGGCCGAAATCGGAAGGGTGAGGACTAAGGAACGGCGTGCGCTGCTCAACTGGGCCGCGAGGCCTGTCTGACAGATCATAAATAGAGCGCTTGAGTGAATGGATTCATCCGACCTGAAAACCGAAGCACTTAAAGTTATCACGCTCTACAAGGCCTGCGTCGAGGCATGGCGGGCGCATCCGCAGTACGACGGCAATGACAAATATCCGCACATTCGCGCCGTCTGCAGAACGCGCGGGCCCGAGAGCCTGTCGTATTCGATTGACACAATCGAAGGCGCCCATGCTCAGTTCAGGCGGATGGCGAAGCAGCGAATCATCGCCGAAGAGTTTGAATTCGCCATCGAGCCTATTCAGCCCTACGACTGGGTCCATCCATATTGCGTAGTCGATTGCTGGAATTTTCCGACGAAGGCAGGCGCGAAGTACGCTGCGAAAAAACGGTTTCGGGAGCTGTTTCCGGATCTTCGCCCGGCACTCACCCATGCGTGCAGAATCATAAGAGAGCCCGCCCATCGCCATCCGGACAGGAAGTGGAAGGAGAAAAAAGAATTTACTTTCAAGATGTGGATGTCACGCCAGTCGAAGTTGGCGAAGGCCGCATACGACCTGCTGATCTCGCCTGCGGACATCTGGGAGGTCGCAAACGGCAAACTGCCGATCAAGGAAGTAGAGAGATTAGGCATTCCGCAATTCCCCTTGATTGCTGAATGCGATTCGCTCAATCCACAGGTTAAAGCCGCAGGTAGAAACATTAAATGAGCGCAAAACTTTACGAGACAAAATGGAATAATGACTATGCCCTCCAAGAACTTCTAGAGTCCGTGGAAACTCGTGATCAGATGTTGGGGGCAGCAAGCTATGACGTAGAGTTAAAGAGCTTTGAACAGTGGGGCAACGCGGAATTCGTTATTCAACCCTATAAAGATAACCGCGGACAATACCAGCGCAAATCGGCAGAAAAGTCAGACAAACTAATCCGCACCAACATTGAGTACGATCGAAAACGGATGACGGAAAAAAAGGAGGCGACCAACGATGTCAGCAAGAGAAGATTTCAAAGAAGTAAGGACGGCTCTGGGGAACTGCGATCTGCCGCCGACGGCAAAAGGTGAATGCGATGCGCTCATCACGCGGCTCGATCGAGATCATCGCCGCGTGGACCGGGAATTGCGCGCTCTATACTCATAGCTGCAATTCGGAGACAAAAGCAAGGGCTTCAACTGGCGACGGATTCAGGAGGACAATAAACGCCAACTTAAAGCCGACAAGATCAGACAGGTTGAACCGCCCCGGGTTTCCCGGAGACGGTTTTCGTTGAGTCAGGCCGCGACGGCTGACTCGTCTAGTTGACGATAATACATCGATTCGAACTCCGCCGGCGGCACGTTGCCAATCGGTTCGAGCAACATGATGAATCACGCCCTTGATCTCAGAACGAGCCCACAGAGCCTGCTCAAGCGCATCCAGGACCAGGTCCGTATGCATCGAGCGTGCGACGCGCCAGCCGATGATGCGGCGATAAAACACATCGATGACGAAAGCCTGTATCTGACGGATGTTCCATCTGATCGTGGCTGATGGTGGTTCGACGCTGGCCCCCACGCACGGCCCCTCGCAGCCCGAGAGATCGCATCAATCGTTCGACTCTACAGCAGTCGACGGCGACGCCCTCCCGGCAAAGTTGTCTCCAGATCTTGCGTGCGCCGCAGTCCTGGAAGTTCTCATCCCAGGGGAGAAACAAAATCAAGATCTGAGAGGCGCACAGATACGCGAAACTGAAGTGTCAAGAGGTATAAAGCGTTTGGGCTTATTTATGGTCCCCGGGGAAGGAGATCAAAAAGTTATTGCTGTTTACTACTCAATCACGTAGTATGCTGTAAGGCGTTGCTTCTGCGACCAAAACTTCACAAGGAAACTTTATGCAGGAAGATAAAACTTTCACAGATACCGACCGCTTAAATTTTCTGCTAAGGCAGGCAGGGAGCCGCAATTGACGAAGCGATGCGCTCTGCGCGAAGAGTTTAGCGAAGAATTACGCAAGCGCCGGCGCGAAGCAAAAGACAGCGGTGTGAAGGAAGAGGACTTATGCGGCGATTCAGCAAAAATACCAGAGCTCACGAAAACCCACTGACCGGCGAAACAGGTCGCGCAAAATACAGTATCCTGCCCTCAACCGCTTGCCGCGACGCCGGCGTCACTGTTGCGCAGTATAAAGTCTTGCGCCAAGCCATTACGTTGCCGCATGGGCTTGCCGCCTTTGCCGTCCGCCCGAACGTGCTGCGAAATATGGTCACAGCGGAATTGGTAGCAATTGTCAAGCGCCCCTGGGGTGAGGCTCAGGAACTTGTAGAGGTCGTTGAGCCGACCGAGAAAGGGCGACTTGCTTACGAATCGGTTACCGACGCGGCTTAGCAGCAACAATGCAACCGCCGTATCACAGCGGCGATTAAGTCGCCCATAGAACAGGAATCACTATGCGATCTCTTCTTTGTCCTTCTTGCGGTCTTAAGGCGCGGTCCGAGCAAGCGCGGTGGCGCCCTAGCCCAGGATTCACCGTAGCATGCTATTGGAGCCAGTGCAGCCAGCAACCGACTACAGAGATTATGCCCACTCTTTCGGAGGCGAGACGGGAATGGAGAGAAGGACGGGTATCACCCAGCCCTAAGAAGTGCCCAGCCTGCGACGGTCGCGGAACGATTCTCAATTTTGACCTTGAACCCGATAGCAAAGAGGCGGTGTGCATTGTGTGTAAGGGAGCGGGCAAGCTTGCAAGGGCCGTAACCCAGGCTTAAAAAAAAGGGGTATATGGATAATGTTGCCTGGAGGTAGATATGGAGGCTAAACAACCAGTAGGGTATCCACGCTGTTTCGTTTTTAAGATTGTCATCCGTGGCGGGAAAAAGGGCACAGGCAGGCCACGGTTGGTAGATATTCAGATCCCGGCCAAATTGCTCGTCCCGCGCGCCCGGTACAGCGCCGGGATGACAGTCGGGCATGGGCATTATCACGATTACGAACGCACCGACCCAGCAGGCAGCCCTGTCTTCGTTACCGGATTTTTTGACGATGGCACGGTGATTGTTCATGGACCGGGAGGGGGCGTTGCGCGCCTAAGCAAGGCCGACATCCAAATTTTGGAATGGTCAAATGATGTCCCACTCGATGAGCGGGAACTTTACGAAGCAATGCCTGCCCACCCCCATGAGATGGTATTGGATAACCGACACGAGAATATCTCCGGCAAGGATTATTGTTGCTCTCATCAGTTTTGCGGAATGTGGGAGCGGCGGAACTGAATACCGATGGAAGAGAGATACAAGGATGACACAACGCCGGTCGGAAAAAGGACAAGAGCAGGATATTGGCAGGAGTACCGCGAGGAGTGCGAAAAAACGCTCCGTCGTTTTCTTGCCCTCGGTCAGCGACCGCCAGAGTGTTGAGGAGGGGTAAAGCATGAAATTCATAGGGCGTCAGAAGCTCCACAATTACGTTTTCGATATTTACAGAGCTCGTACTGGCGAATGGCTCGGGCCTGTAGCGGTTTCCGCTCCGAATCTCAAAGAAGGCGCAAAGGCCGCAAAAGAACGGTATGCGCCGGGCGGGAATCCGCGACTTTTCAAAGCGGTCGCCGCCATCCGTGACGGGCGTCAGATAACATAGTTGCGAGGAAATCATGAAACGTCGGGCTATTACGGTAAAACTCCACCAGCGTGATAAGGCTATCCGCCGCGCTAGGCGTTTAGGCTGGCGTGTGTCAAGTTTTCGATACTTCTCGCGGACTGCAATTATTTGGTTCCGCAAGTCGGAGTAGCTGCGGTCTCCCTGCCCATCCGGGAGGCTCTTCAAGAGAGAGGTAAATACATGAAAGGCATGACTTTTATCAAAGAAGTACAAGGAGTCTCTATCCACGTCAACATGGAGGGACGTTTCATCGCGGAGATCGGCGACAGAGTAATCAACAAGCCATCGCTGCGAGAAGTAGAAAAAGAGATCGGCAAATCCACAGGTGGCCTGCCTGTTTGCAGTTTTAACGGATTGAACCTTGAGCGACCCTTCATCTTACAGCGATACGAGTTCACCGGCATGGACTCGGGCAAGTACAAAGACAATTACAGAGACAGGAATGGCCAGCGACATGCAACTTTTCGCACCTATTACAAGTCAACACCAGAATTAATCGCTGCCCTCACCGATCTTGAGGCCAGGTATGCCGCCGCGATGGAGGCGTTTTTAGAGGAACGCCGCGCTATCCTCGATAAAGCCGAGACAGTATCAAGGCGAGATTTTGAAAAACAATAATTGGTTTGAATTCTTAACAGTAGTAATTACATCGCCGATAGCCCGTCTCAAGCACGGCTTACCAGTGGTAATGATTGAGAAATGGCAAAAACCACAATACACAAAAACGGTTCCGTAACGATCGATCTCTCGCCCGACGAAGCCGCCTGCCTGGGCGATACGCTCCGCGAATGGAAGTCAATTAGCGGCTGGACACGTCGCGAGGATTGCCAGAACTGGAAGCGTAGTCCAATCGCCCAAGAGAACAGGCGCGAAAGTATTGTCTATCAAAATTGCCTCTCAGAGATGATGGCCAGCCTGGGACGTCGGCAAATGCTGCAATTGATGAAGCGGGCCGAAAATGAGAGCAAAAAGGATGACCATGCCGAGCAAAAGAAAACCATACAACGATCGCGCCGGATACGTCGCTAGTTTCCGCAGCGGCGCTAACGGGGGATGGGTTGTCATCTACAAAGCTGAGGAGCAAGGCATTGATGTGGACGGTTGCCGGTACGCAGTGGTTTGCGAAACGCACGGAACCCTTTGCGGCTCGACATCGCAGAAGGATGCTCGTGTTCTCATGAAATCCGTTGAGTTTTGCGAGGCCTGCGAATCGTACCCGCGAAACCTGTAACCATTCGCCTCACTGGGCGGAGATTACACACAATGAGAAAAAGGCAAACTCCTAAAGAGCGACTAATTGCCCGACTCAAGGCTGATGGCATCATCCCATCAGATCATGAGGTCTTAGTTGATGTCCCTCGCTATTCAACCTGTCGCCGGGAAATACAGTGGTTGCCTCGTGTCGTCATTTTGCATAGGCCGCCCGGCTGTCCATTGTTCAACGAGATTTATTCAGGAACGCAGACCGTAACCGAGTTGAGCCGGGCGCCACGGTTAGCATTGCATGATATTGGCGCGGATGAACCGCCACAGTTAATCGGCGAATGACAGCTTATGTGATGGTCTACAGAGAGCAGGAGAAGACCATGAGGATTAGAGAAACAATCTGCCAGGAATGCCCCTTTCGACGGGTAGCAGCACAAGGCTGGCTTGGCACAAACGAACCAGAAAGATTCGTACGTACAGCCTTGTCCGACCATTCTGTGCCATGTCACATGATGATCAATTACAATGAGACGAATGGTGATAAGCGGTTTAAACAAGAGGTAGGAACTCCCAGGTGCCGTGGCGCAATCATCATGATGCGCAATGAATGCAAACTGCCTCGAGATCTGGCCGCGGCGCGAGCAGTGATGGATATACCGCAAGACACTGAGACAGTGTTTTCCAATCACCTGCAGTTTATCGATTATCATGAAAGCGCTGAAGTTAAATCCTGGGAGCTGCCAAAGGCAAAGAATAGGAGCTGAACCCGATATGATCCTAGACTCCGCCAAACGCCCAAATTGTAACTTGGCTCTCTCAATACCGAAGCTGGCCGGCGAATTGAAGACCCAGCAGACGCCAGCCCAAGCCGAGAGATCCCGAGATGCGAGTGAAGACAAATAACCAACCATTGCCTGTCAGGAAAAACAAGTGCAAGACCTGCCCATTCCGCGATGACGGGGAGGGATGGACTCACGTCCGCGACCTTTTGGCCGTGCGGGCGCTGACGGAAGCCACACCTATCTGCCATTCGACAGGCAAGGTCGTAGTCCGCCATAACGGCGAAAGACTGAAGTCACACGCTTGCCGCGGCGCGCGTGATTTCCAACTGCGATACTTTTATCTGGTCGGCTTCCTGCCGTCTCCCACAGATGAAGCGTGGTCACAGAAGCTTTCCGAAATGAACAACCAGAAGGAGGTGTGATGCCATATCCGTTCATCGAAGACGATGGAGGCCGGTCAGAGAGTCAGCGACGAGGAACGCCGCCCGCCCGGACGCGCCCTCACTCCGTTCGGGTTCTGCTATTTCCGCTGCCCCTTCGGCGACACCGAGAAAGTCCGGTAATGAGAATGAAAAGGAAAAAACACAAACCGTATTTTATGGAGCCACCGAAGGCTGAGGCTGGATTTTGGGACGTTTATCGGATTCAGCCTAGATACATCAAGAACGCCGAGTTTTACGCGTATCCGTACTATCCGGGGAGACCCATCACATCGGGGCCGATTGAAGTGTTCGTCGGTTCGTTTAAAGCGTGGTCTGGCGAAGAGGCTATAGCGCAGGCGCGAAAAACACTTATAGGTAACGAGTCAACGACCACCACTAAACCTGATGGTTTTTAGTGGCGGCTTGTGCGGTTGCGAGAGCGGCGGGACAAGCCCATGTTGACCAGCCCCAGCCAGGGCTGAAACCAACTGTAGTTTCAGCCATCGGGCTACGTTATTTGA